>JADMIO010817107.1_pt1 | contig 90998 bp, 69 predicted proteins | sample 8958161 | NCBI WGS metagenome assembly JADMIO01 (sample SAMN16585339, study PRJNA669376) | soil metagenome | isolation source: Crop rotation soil | place: USA: Cullars Rotation, Alabama | collected 2011
CCGCGACAACTTGTCCACGTGGAATTCTAAGCTTAGGATCCCAATGTGCTGGAAAGGGGTAAAGAGGTAAGCGAGTGCCACACAGTAAGATACGAAAGAAAGGCGAAAGACGAATGGAACCGTAGCGGGAAGATTCCGGGTTCAGGCGTTCAGATTGGGAACGGTGCTTCTTTGTTGGGCGTCTTCCTGAGCGCAGCGTCCGTACATTGCTTTCCGTCGCGTTTTTTTGCGGCGGCGGGATCGTGAGTCTGAAGGACCGCGAGGCTGGAGAATTTCCCAGGGTAGCGGTCCTTCGATTCCGTTCGCTCAGGATGACAATCCTCGATGAAACCAAAACACAAAGGGCGGACTCTCGTCCGCCCGTACCTACCATCGCTTTCACTGCGCTACACCGAACTAGCTTCTGAATCGCTGCCCAGTGCTACACCGGCCGCGCCGCACTCTTCCGAACTTTCTGGTCTTTCCCGAACAGCTCTTCGATTTGCGAGAGCAGAGCGTTGGGACCGTCGTCCTTCGAGACGACGCAATCGATGGATTCGCTGCTGGCCTTGGCGTAATAAAACGGCGAAAGGATTACCGTAATTACCTCCGGGCACATCTGCTTCACCTGGGCCGCGAGCTGTTCGAAATCATTTCCGGAGTCGTTGTCATCCATCAGCAGCATGTCCGGACAACGGTTCTGAATCAAGCTGGCCGCGTCTTCCGGTGAACTGGTGGGATGCACAACGTACCCGAAGTGTTCCAGCAACATCTGGCGCACCTGAAGCATGCTACGGTCGTAGCACAAACAAAGGATCTCCTTACGGCGTGATTCCATGTACACTCCCGGGCTGATCGCTGTTGTCATAAACATCTGCCTTTGTCGCGAACTCGAGACTGTGCATGTCTGACGCTGCACGGGTTAGAAGCTGCAAAAGCAGGGCCAATCAGGGCAGCCGAAGTTTCAGTGGTTTAGCGGACGTTTACCGCCGAGTTACGGGAAAGAATTACCGGAGTAAAGCAAAGCCTGCCGGGAAGAACGCCACGCCTAATATTGCGGTCCACCGGGGCGCAGAAAGTTCGCCGCGGCATCCACAACAATCCTGTAAGCAGACTGGTCGACGGAGCAACCTTTTTCGGAGCTGTGTCGCAGCACGTCTTCCACTGTTTGTCTGACAATGCCGTAGCAGCGCGCGAGCAACTCGTCTGCCTGGCTGAGAATCTGTACCTGATGCGCCTCCCAGTAAGAAGCTATGAGTGTGCCGCAAGTCGAAACGAGCCACGGCAAAACCGACGTGTGATTGTCCGTCAGACGTTCCTTGGCCGCATCGTTGACGGCGTTGTAGTCCGCTTCTACGACAAGCCCGGCCTCCAACTTTTTACAGTTCTCAGCGTTCAACTCGTTCGATCCCGAAGTCAATACCAGCACATCGGCGTCGGCGTGCAAGAGTTCGACGCGGGTGACGCGTTCCGCCTCCGTGTAGCCGATCAGAACCTTTTCCTGCGCCAGACGATGGTTCACGTCGCTCAGGATCAGTCCATCTGCTCGATAGACGCTGCCGGAGTTGTCGCTGAGCGCGACCACCTTCATCCCGTCACGAACAAGACGCTGACTGAGAGCACGCCCCAGTTCTCCGAAACCTTGTATGGCGACGCGAGCTCCGATGGTGGGACGTCCGGCATGGCGCAGGGCGGCGGAGATGGCGGCCGCGATTCCTTCGGCCGCGAATGCCGCGTGATCGAGTCCTCCCATGCACTCCGGCTTGCCGGTGACTACCACGCTGTGGGAGTCCGACATTTGCGCGTTCAACCGTCCGAGAAACTCGCGGTGGCAGCCACGGCCCGGGAAGACAATCTCGCTGCCGCGGTTGCGCGTGAGTTGTCGCGCCAGCGGCCGCACGAGTGCGGTCAGTTCCCTTTCGCTCCAACTCTCGGGATCGCACACGATCCCGTAGGACGCCCCGCCCAGCGGTAAGCCGAGCAGCGCGGACTGCCAGGCTCTCTCCATTCCCACTGCCCGGCAGTCTCGCAGCTGCAATCCGGGAGCGAGAGCGAGACTCCCGGCGCTACAACCCGAAATTTCGTTGTGATGGATGCTGAAGAATGGAACACAGACCGGCTCTCCGGAATCGCGCTTGATCTCCAGGTACGCAGTGCATTCGTCGAGGGGATGGCGAAGCCGCTGCACGATCCACGGCTCGAGGTCGAGCACCTCGGCGGCTTCTTCGAAGGCGAACATCGAGTGGCGAATGCCGTTGATGCTTGCTCTGTCGTTGATGTGTGTTGCGGCGCCTGCCATAGCGAACTCCGAAATGACGGACGGTGTTTAGGGGATAGGGGGGATGGGGACAGGGGATAGGAAAGGCATCGTTCAGCAGGCTGCTCTTCGCTGTCCCCAACCCCTATCCTCTATCCCCTGTGTTTACGCCTGCGCGGACAGTCCACTATTCGACATCCAGCGGTACGTCGGCTTCTCCGGCGCTTTCGGCAGGATGTCCAGGTAGATGACTGCATAGCGAAACGCCATGACGCCGGCGGCGATGACCAACACGCTCGAAGCCAGCTCGCTCCACTTCGGTACGTAGTGAGTGCCCATCGCCGTCTGCAATGAGTTGATGGAGACGTTGATGCGGTCGACCATGAAACCGGCGACCGTCACCGCGCACGCCCAGTAGAGCTTCTCCGGATTCTCGCGCACACTGCGGAAGCTAAGCAGGGTGATCGGGATGGCGAGGAAGAGCACCATCTCAAGCCAGAAGTAGCCAGCCTCGGTGGTGCGCTGGAAAGCGAGATAGAGCGCCTGGTTCGAGATGAGGTCCAGCAGTTTGAAGAAGGCGTAGACGATCAGCAACATCTGGATCATGCGGCCGCAGTCGCTGAGGATGCTGAAGTCGATGCGGACATTGAGGGAGCGCATGCAGAGATAGATCGCCATGACGGTCAGCGCCAGGCCCGCGGGAATTGCCGACAGATAGAACATGGCGTGCATGTAGGGCGAATACCACAGCAGGCTCATCTTGCCGCGAGTGATGAGGAACAGGCCGCCGAGAAACGACTGGTGCATCGACGACAACAGCGTACCCGCCAGCACAACGCCCAACAGGATCTTGTGGTGATAGCGAAGAATCGTCTGGCGCAGACCTTTCCACGGCAGCTTCTCGATGAGCGCCGGCGCGAACTCAAAGGTCAGCACGGTGGTGTACGTCATGATGCAGACGCACACATCGAAGAGTACCGAGCGGTGATTCCACATCACGACGGGATGCCAGAAGCGCCACGGCAATCCGATCTCGTAGAGGTAGCCGACGCAGACCGTCAGGTAGCCGAGGAAGGAGATGAGGATCGCAGAGCGCAGGATGGGGCGATAGCGCTCCATGCCCAGCAGCTCGACCGCGGCGCTGATGCCAAAGCCCGCCGCCGATAACCCGACGCCGCACAGCGTGCCAAGGCCGACCCACAGGCCCCATGGCATCTGGTCGTTCAGGTTCGTGCTCGCCTTGAAGCCCTGGAAGAACCGGATGTACGTCGCGTACATACCGGTCACAAATATGATGGCTACGATGACGCGCCACAGGGTGATTTGCTCTTTGATTCGCGCTGTCATGGCTAGCTCCTTCCTTTCATGTTGTTCATCGCCGCCTTCTCTTCAGCTTCGGCCAGCGCAACTTCGCGGCGACGCTGCGTTACCCAGTACAGCGCCGAAAGAATGGTTCCGCCCATGATCACGACCTTGGGCGAGTCGCCCAGCGCGCTCTCCGTCAGAGACGGCATCGGCTGGTTGCCGGTGGGCGCGGGCTTGAATCCCAGCTTCTCGAATGGCACGTCGGAGATGAACAGTACGCTGCCTCCACCAAGCTCCTCCACACCCCAGATGTGCGGGACGTACGACGAATCGCTGCGAATGCGGCTCCAGGCCTCATTGATCAGGCCATCGCGATCGCCGAAGATGGTCGCCTGCACCGGGCAGGCCTCGGCGCATGCCGTCGGCTTGCCGGCCTTTACGCGATCGACGCACATATCGCACTTCTTCACAAACGGCGCCAGCTTGGTCCACTGATACTTCGGCACCTGGTAAGGGCAAGCCAGCATGCAGTAGCGGCAGCCGATGCACTTGTCGGCGTTGTAGACCACGGGGCCGAGCGACGTCTTATTGATCGCGCCCACCGGGCAGGCCGAGGCGCACGCGGGATCTTCGCAGTGCATGCAGAGCTTGCGGACGAACTTGTCGCCGCGCGTCTCGACCACGGTGAAGGCCGTGTCGGAGAGAACCGGTTCCGGGTCGGTATTGAATCCGTGAAGCTCCTTGCAGGCGGTCTCGCAGTTCATGCAGCCGATGCAGCGCTTGATGTCGATGAGTAGAGCTTTTTGTTTTGCCATGGTTCCTCCTTTTGTTTCGCTCCTTTCTCTATGTCAGGAAGAATTCGTGTACCAGCTCGTTCTGCGTGCTGTTATCGACTAGGAAGAGCAGGCCTTTCACAGGCAGGCCTCCATCCTGGGCGAGCGCAGGCGTAAGCTGCTGCACCATGGCTCCAATGCGGGCGAAGCTGTTCTGCAGCCAGGGCAGAACGATCGTGCCCTGCAGAAGGTTCTTGACGTTAGTGGCCATCTCCGGGGCCTTTACGACACAGACCCATCCGTTCTTGTACGGGTCCTCGATGATGAGGTTGGGATTCTTCAGGACTTCGTGGTTCACCGACACGAGTACGCCTTCGACGGGCGAAAGCATCTGGATGGTGCGGCCTTCGCGCGTGACGGTGCACAGGGGCTGACCCTGACGTACCCAGCGATTCAGATCCGCGACCTCGATTGAGTCGATCGTGCCGAAGAGATTTCCGGCAAAAGCGTCAATGCCGACGCGAGCATTCTGCCGGCCTTCATCGACCACCCAGGTATGTCCGGGATGGAAGCAGTAGCCCTGGGGAATCTCGAAGCCGCCCTGCTTGACCATGAACGGCCCGGGCGGGTTCATCTTTTTGACGGAAACAGTCTGTAGCGCATTGACCGCCTCTTCGGGACGGCGGAAATACATAACGGTAAGAATCAATAAGAACGTCAGCAGCACGAATAGGATCGACATTCGGGGCCTCCTGGAACAGTGGCCAGTGGTCAGTGGCCAGTAGATTGAATCCGATAACCCATCAGAAGGCTGACCACCAGGCACTAAACACTAGCCACTTCTTCTAATGCACGTAGAGGGCACATGGCCTTCCCGAAAGGGGCTGTAGTGATAAAGGAGTTAGCGTGATGGTGCCACTTCAGGAAGGCGAACCACTGCGTTTTGCAGCAATACCCCTGCAATCTGCAGTACCGCAATTAGTGCGGTTCCGAAGCGTTCTCCCGTTGCTGAGAGCCGCATCTCTACTTGTTGAAGGAGGAAGGGTCCGAGTCTGATTCGCGAAATCGGCGCCACAGATAGCTACCTAGATCGCGCCAGTCTCCACTCCACTTAGGCTGACTGGAGTTTCCTGCCGGAACAGGCCGTGGATGGATCAACTGCGCGTTGCGAAAACAGATTGTTTCCTGCTGTGTGTCTCCCAGCGCACCGTAAGCATGGCCCATGTTCCCCCAGACCTGCGCGCGCAAGCGATCGTCGCTCGAAAGAGCGAGCACGTTGCGGTAATGCTGGATGGCATCGGGATAGTTTTTAAGACGATGTTCCAGGAATGCAGCGTTCAGGTTCAAGCTCACGTTTCCCGGTTTGTATTTCAGCGCGAGCAGCGAGTGCACCAGCGCATCGTTCAATTTGCCTTGCTCCTGCAGAAAGGCTGCCACGTTCATCTCGGCAATCCAGTTGTTGTCGGTGATGCGTTCGGCACGTGACCACACCGTGAATGAGTCCTTCCAATACGCGGCTTGTTTTGCCGTGAGAATGGCGAGCAGGACGACAAGCGCCGCGCTCGCAATTCGCACAGCAGTTTTTGGAAGGCGATACCTGGCGGCCAGGTCGGCGACAGACCAGCAGGCGATGATGAACAGTCCGATGTCGGCTATGTAGGCGTAACGGTCGGCCATCGCAGGCGCATCGATCTGTACTAAGCCGATCATCGGGAACAGCGTGCCAAGGAACCAGAACCAGCCGACCGGCAGAAACCGGATATCTCCGAACTTCAGCACCAGCGCAGTAATCGCAATGAGGACGGCGAGTGAGATCCACACCGGCGTCCAATGCAGCGCGTAGCCCGGGTGGGGATACATGTAAGTCAGATTGGCCGGCCAGAAAGCCTTGCCGACATATCTCACGTAACAGAGGATCGCGTTGCCCAGCCGCAGCCCGAACGTATAGGGCTGATCACCCTTGTGCTCCGCAAGGCTGGTGATGACGGCGTCCCCGGCGGTGATCACAAAGAGGAGCGCCTTCTCCTTTACCAATTTCCAGAAAGCGCTCAGGTGCTCTCTAAACTCGGAACTTCCCCCAAACCGGCAGAGCGGCCAGTAGTCCCACAGGAGCAGGACGAACGGAAACGTGATCACCTGCGGCTTGGCAAGCAACGACATCCCGTAGAACGCGGCGACAGACAACATCCTCACGCGCGACGGCCGCTGGACGTACCAGCGATACAACCCGAGCGCCACCAGGAAGAACGCAGTGCTGAGCAGCGTCTTGAGTTCGGAGATCCAGGCAACGTTCTCGACGTTGACGGGATGAAGCGCAAAGATGGCGGCAACCATGAAGCTGCGACCGCGAAAACCGGTAGCGCGGGCGAGAACCCAGAACAGCAAAGCCGCGTTGAGGGCGTGCAGGACCACGTTGATGACGTGATGAGGGCCGGGATTGGTCTGGAACAGGTGCACATCGAGGCTGTGGGCGAGAAACGTGAGCGGGTCGTAGTTCAGGACGAACGTGTGCGTGAAGGCCCATTTCGCCGTGCCCCAATTCAAGGGACCGGTGACATGTGGATCGCCGAAGACGTAGAGTTTGTCATCGACATTGAAGTACGAGAATGTGTGCACCCGCCAGTAAGCGAGAAGACACATGGCAACCAGGAAGCAAACTCCGGCTGCCGTATGCCAGCCCGCAACACGAGGCTCTTCCACTCTTCTTTGAGCGCTTGCGATGCTCACGGCACGCCCCAGGCGACGCAGGGGAGCGACTGCGGAGGTAGTTAATGTTTTTACGCTTCTTTTGACTGGAACCACTTGCGCAGAAAAGATACAAACAAGGCCGATAGAAGCCTTCGCGCAAAGTTCGAAACGGCCCGGTCAGTTCGAGAACCTTAGCACGCAATCGTAGGAACACTCTGCCTAGAATCGGCGAATTTTATTACGACAACTCTTACAATGTCGCAGTCGAAACGATCGCAGCGTTTCCTGGTCACCGTACTCCCAACCGCATGGGAGCGCCTTCAGGTCTAGACCTGCGTCAGCGATTCAGCGACGGTGGCTGCTGTACCTAAAAAAGCGAGCTCATCATAAAACCTGAATGACTTAATTAGGAACAGCTTTTGTGAGTGCCAGCAACATACCAACGGATCTGGATCTATTCTAGAGAAATCTTCCTCAGGATTCAGGAAACAAGTCGGATCGATCGTTCGCCTGCCGTCTGCGTCTTAGACCTTTTCCCGATAAATCCAGACTAGGTTCGACAACAGCAACGCTGCGAGGGCTTGCGACCCTGGCCTTTAGAGGTGACCACGTTCTGAAACGCGAGAAATAGCGTGGCAGGCTTCACCGCTATGAGAACCTACTCTTTCGTCCGCTTCAGTCGCCTGAGCAGTGAGGTGGGATGAATGCCGAGGATGCGGGCGGCATGGGTCTTATTCTGGTCGGTGAGGGACAGTACTTCGCTGATGTAGCGGTCTTCCAGTTCCTTCAGCGTCACGAACTGATCGCCGGTTGGCGAGACGTCGATCGACGATAGCTTTTCGTCCACCAGGTCGGGCTCTTTGTGGTAGTCGCGAACCTCTTCGGGGAGCGCATCTTCGTCGATCTGCTCTTCGCTCGACAGAATCATCGTGCGCTCGATCACGTTGCGCAGTTCGCGAATGTTTCCCGGCCAGGGGTAACTCTCGAGCAACTGCGCTGCGTCGGGAGTAAATCCGACGAACGACTTCTTCAACTCCTTGTTGAAGTACTGCATGATGTCGAGTGCGAGGGGCAAGATATCTTCGCGGCGCTCGCGCAGCGGCGGAATGAATAACGGCACGACGTTCAGGCGGTAGAAGAGGTCTTCGCGGAACTCACCGGCGACGACCGCTTCTTTCAGCACCTTGTTGGTCGCGGCGATGATGCGAACGTCCACGTGGATCGCCTTGGTTCCCCCGAGGCGAATGAAGTTCCCTTCCTCAAGGACACGCAGAAGCTTGGCTTGAAGGCTCGCCGAGGTGTTGCCGATCTCGTCGAGAAAGAGCGTGCCGCCCGAAGCTTTCTCGATGAGGCCTTCCTTGCGGCGGCGTGCGTCGGTGAACGCTCCAGGCTCGTAGCCGAAGAGTTCGCTCTCCAGCAATGTGTCGGGCAGGGCGGCGCAGTTCAGGCTGACGAGTGGTGCTTGTGCGCGCGGGCTGTTGTAGTGGATCGCCTTCGCCAGCACTTCTTTTCCGGTGCCGCTCTCGCCCTGGATGAGGATTGTGGTGTGCTCGCTCTCGGCAGCGCGACGCGCCATCTGCAAGACTTCCGTCATGCCGGGACTTTGCGTCACCACACGGCCGAAGTCGTAGCGCCCTTTCGCGTGTTCCACCGTGTCGCGCACGCGCACACGCAGCGCCAGCATCTCCCGCGCGCGCTGGATGGTGTTGACCATGTCGGCGATGTGAAACGGCTTGATGAGGAAGTCATAAGCGCCGAGCTTCATGGCTTCGACGGCGCGATCGACCATGTGGTACGCGCTCATCATGACGACGATCATTGCCGGCGAAATCTTTTTCGCCTGCCGCAGCACCTCGATGCCGTTGATGCCCGGGAGCACGACGTCGAGCAGGGCCAGGTCAGGCTTCTCTTCCGCGACGATTCGTAACGCCTCTTCACCATCGCTGGCGGAAAACACTTCATAGCCCTCGGCCTCTAGCGCGCGGCCGATGGTGCGAAGCGTGAGCGCCTCGTCATCGACGATGAGGATGGAATGCTGCATGACTAGGCGATCACCTCCTCGGTGTGCTGCACCAGCTTGCCCGCCTGGCGGATCGGCAACGTGACGCGGACGGTTGTGCCGTAGCCGGGAATGCTCTCGACCTGGATGTCGCCTCCGTGGCTGCGCACATACGTTTGGGTGATGCTCAAGCCGAGCCCGGTGCCGCGGCCGCGCTTGGTGGTGAAGAACGGCTCGAAGACGTGCGGCAGGATGTCGGCGGGAATGCCGGAGCCGGTGTCGCGCACGCGCAGCTCGATGAGTTCGGCGAACTTCACCTTGTCGGCGAGGATCGTGATGCAGCCGCCGGGCGCGGTCGCTTGCGCGGCGTTGAGCATCAGGTTCATCAGGATCTGCGAGAGCTGGTTGGAGTCGGCGGTGATGCTGGGCAGGTCGGGCGGAATGCAGTTCTGCAGCTCGATCTGGCGGAACATGGGCTGATGTCCAACGAAGTTCAGCGTCTCGTCAGCGAGCCGACGCAGGCTCACCTTGCTCAGCGTAAGCGGGCCGGGTCGCGCGTAGTCCAGCAGTCCACGCACCGCCAGCGAGATCCGCTTCGCTCCCTCAATGCACTGGTCGATTTCTTCGCTGCGTTCCGCGTCGGCGGCGTCTCGGCGTTCGAGTTCGAGGTGCGAGAGGATGCCGAGCAGCGGGTTGTTAATTTCGTGCGCCGCTCCGAGAGCCAGCTGCGCCAGCGAAGCGAACTTCTCGTACTCCGAGAGCTGTGACTCGAACTGCATCTTCTCTTTGGCGAGCTCGCGCTCTTCTTCCAGGCGCTTCACCAGCTCCTGTTGCGCGATGTTTCGCTCGTACTCGCGATGGTCGGCAAGTTCCTTCAGGCGTACCAGTTCGGCCTCGGCCGACTTCAGTCGCGTGCGCGAGAAGATGACGATGACGATGGCGAAAATAATGCCGAGGGCAAAACCGCTCCACTGGCCTGAGACGAAGCGTGGAGTGGAATCGGTAGCGATGCTGGTTCGGGGGAGCCAGGCCATCCAGACGCAGGCCAGCGCAACGCTGCGCGCAAGGCGGCGTCGGGTCCAACGGCGGCCAGTCGTCGATGTTGAGAGGAGCATCAACCTCTCCTCTATGACCTTCGCGCAGTACGGGCCAGCGGGCAGTGATTGGGGTCACCTGCTGGGGTGATGGGATGGCGGAAGGAGGGGTCAATCCAACACAGCGGCGGGTCGCACGCGACGAGGAGCAAAAATCAGGCCGTGCCGATTGGATTGTTGGGGGTTTTGTCAGGGCACGACTTCACAAGTTGCTGAAAAACTCTCGCGACGTGAGTTTTGTGTCAGGGCACGACTTCAGTCGTGCCGCAAAGTCCTTTCTTTTTGACTTCAGCGAGGTAGACGTAAGTCCGACGAGCCGTCCGTTTTGAGTTTTCCAGCAGCCTGTTCAGTCGTGCCCTGACACAAAGCAGCCATCGCGGCGGTTTTGGGCAGCCTGTTCAGGTTTGACCCAAAGTAGCCGATGCTCGCCAGCGGAGTGCGACGTTAGTCGAAGAGCGCTATGGAGGGCTCATAGCGGCGATAGCGGTCCTTCGCTCCGCGTCCGCCCGCCGAAGATGCAGCGGCGGAGAAGAGGGCGGACGCTCCGCTAAGGATGACAACCGGTCTAGTTCGTGCCAGGCGTTTGCATTATTCCGCTGCAAGCGAACCGCAGATCCTTCGACTCCGGTGCGCAAAAGGCGGCGCACCTCCGCTCAGGATGACAATTTCCGATAGGGGCGGCTGCGGGGAAACCTCTACACCATCCCGCGGACGATCGCCTGCCGTACTTCGCCGCTGGGCGTGAACACTGTTATGTCGGCATCGGCTCCGGGCTTGAGGACACCTTTGCGCTCCTCGATCCCGAGCACGCACGCCGGGTTGAGCGTCGCCAGCCGCAGGCTGTCCTGAAAGCTGAGCCGCGCAAAGCTCATGACGTTGCGAAGCGCGCGATCCATCGTCAATACACTGCCGGCCAGCTTGCCGAACGCCTGGCAGCGGCCATCCTTCACTTCGACCTCGAACGAGCCGAGATGATAGACGCCGTCGGGCATGCCGGTGGCGCTGGTGGCGTCGGTGATCAGCACCGCGCGATCAATTCCTTTGGCGCGTATGAAAATCTCGACCATCGCGGGCTCGACGTGCACGCCGTCGACGATGATGTCGGCGGTAAGCGAATCGTCGGTGAGAACCACGCCGACAACGCCGGTATTGCGGTGCTCGATGCGGCGCATGGCGTTGAAGGTGTGCGTCGCGTGTCGCGCGCCGGCCTTGATGCCCGCCTGCGCTTGCTCGGAATCGGCATTCGTATGCCCCAGGCTGACGACGATGCCGCGACTGGCCGCATCGGAGATAATCTCCATCGCACCGGCGAGCTCTGGCGCGATGGTCATCATCGCAATCTCGCCTGCGGCCGCTTCAAAAATTGGCGTGAACACGCGCGGCGAAGCCAACTGTAAATCTTTCGAGGGGTGCACACCGCGACGGGCATGGCTGAGGAATGGCCCTTCGAGGTGAATGCCAAGCGGCTGCGCGCGATCCGCGTGGGCGTTCGTCTTCGCCCGCTTCACCGCGGAAGCCAGCTTCTCCAGGGAACCGAGCGTTTGCTCCATGGGAGCGGTCACCGTCGTCGGACAATAGCTGGTCACGCCATGCTGCGCGATCAGGCATTCAACAGCCCCGAGCGCATCGTCGGTGCCTTCCATCACATCGCGTCCGGCGCCGCCGTGGACGTGTATGTCGATGAGGCCCGGCGCGAGGATGGCGTCGCCAAAGTCGACGACGTTAGCGCCGGAGGGAACTTCGATGGCTTCGCGCGGACCGGCAGAGACGATGACGCCGTCGTCGATGACAAGCGCGGCATTGTCCACGCGCTCCAGCGGAGTAAACATCTGGCGGGCTTGAAGAACAGTTGCCACAACTCACCTGGGATGACGCCGTGTTTCGATTCTAGAGCAGTTCACGGGCGGTGTGGTCGGCAATTGTTATGCTTGCGGTATGGACGTCTTCGCCCTCACTCGCAAACTGATCGACATTGAATCGACTACTGGAATGGAAGCCGCTGTCGCGGTCGCGCTCGATGGCGAGTTGCGGCAGCTCGGCTGGAACGTGGAGCGCATGCCTGTGGAAGGCGATCGCGTGAACATCTGGGCGACGCATCCGGATCATTCGCAGCCGGCATTGGCACTCTCGACGCACATGGACACGGTGCCGCCGTTCCTTCCATCGAAAGAAAAAGAGGACCGCATTTACGGACGCGGCTCGTGCGACGCGAAGGGCATCATCGTCGCGCAGATTGCGGCAGCGGAGAAGTTGAAGCAGCAAGGCATTCACATTGGCTTGCTGTTTCTTGTCGGAGAGGAACGCGACAGCCAAGGCGCGCAAACGGCGAACGAGCAGGCGCGCGGGGTGAAGTACCTCATCAACGGCGAGCCGACGGAGAACCGACTGGCACTGGCATCGAAGGGCACGCTGCGCGTTGAGTTGGTCGCGCGCGGGAAGATGGCGCACTCGGCGTATCCCGAGCTGGGCGAGTCGGCGATCGAGAAGCTGCTCGACGCGCTGGCAGAGATCCGAAAGCTGAAGCTGCCGGAGAATCCCAAGGCAGGACCGTGCACGATGAATATCGGGTTAATCGAAGGCGGCCGCGCACCGAACGTCATCCCGGACTACGCCATCGCTCACCTGCTGTTTCGGCTGGTAGGTCCCGCCGAAGACTTGCGCCAGCGGATCACGAAAGCAGCGGGCGATAAAGCCGAAGCGCAGTTCCGACTTGAGATTCCCTACATGGAGCTGGGCACGGTTCCCGGTATCGAGACGATGATCGCGAAGTTCACCACCGACATTCCCGCACTCACGCGCTGGGGCAAGCCGCTGCTGATCGGCCCCGGCTCGATCCACGTCGCCCATACCGAAGGCGAGTACATCGAAAAGAAGCAATTGATGGATGCGATTGATCTTTACGCCAAGATAGCGCGCGAACTTCTTGCGTAAGAACTTGTTCACCACGGAGGCGCCATTTAGGTAATCACTCCAGAGTCTCTACAAAATTTGGAGCCCAATCAACCGCGGCGAATCTATTGTCCTGTTTCCAGGAGGCAGGATGAATATCGCGGTTATCGGCAAGGGCAACGTGGGATCAGCTCTGGGTAAGGGTTTCGGCGCAAAAGGTCACAACGTCATTTTCGGCTCGCGGAATCCCGCCAAAGAAAAAGACTCAGGCAAGCAGTTCGAGACGGTCGCCAACGCAATCGCAAAGAGCGAGGTGGTAGTGCTGGCAATTCCATGGGGTGCGGTTGAAGACGTCTTGAAGAACGACGTGTCCGGCAAGACAGTGATCGACTGCATCAATCCCATCGGACCTGGCATGGAACTGGTGATGGGGTGTACGACCTCGGCCGGCGAGAGGGTGGCAGAGTTGGCGAAGGGGGCAAAGGTCGTGAAGGCGTTCAACACCGTTGGCTCCGGCATCATGCAGAACCCGGTCTTCGGGACAACCAAGGTGACGATGATGTACGCCGGCGACGACGATGACGCCAAGAAGATCGCACGGCAGTTGATCGCCGATATCGGTTTTGAACCAGTGGACGCCGGTCCACTGAAGAATTCGCGCTACCTCGAACCCTTCGCGATGATGTGGATCAACCTGTTCTTCGCGATGAAGCAGGACATCGCCTTCCAGCTCATCAAACGGTAAACCTTTTTGTTCACCACGGGGGCAGAGAGAGCACAGAGTTGCTTGACTTCTAAAAACTCCGTGTCCTCCGTGCCTCCGTGGTGAAAACGCCTTTCGCATTGCCGCCCTTTGTCAGACAATATCCTCGCTCACTATGTCGACCACCTCGTTTACCGCGCGGGCGCCGAAGAAGGCGGCCGCCAAATCTGCGCCCGGACACCGCCTTTCTCGGGGAGTGCCACTGCCGCTCGGCGCTACGATTCGCCGGAAGGGCGTCAACTTCTCCATCTTCTCGAGCCATGCGACCGCCTGCACCCTTGTCCTCTTTCGTCCCGGAGCCACGGACCCTTACGTCGAGTACCCGCTTGACCCGATGGCCAACCGCACCGGACAGGTGTGGCACGCGTATGTCGAAGGAATCGATCCTGAGGTGCAGTACGGCTATCGCTTCGACATGCAGCCGAATCCGGATCCGCAGTGGTATCGCTTCAACCCGAATTATGTTTTGCTCGATCCGTATGCGCGCGCGCTCTCCAATGGAGGCACTTGGGGCGAGTTCAAACCGGGTGCCCGCCCGTACCGCAACTGCCTGCTGGTGGAAAATCAATTCGACTGGGGGCAGGATCAGCCGCTCAATATCCCCTTGGTCGACAGCGTCATCTATGAACTTCATGTCCGCAGCTTCACCCGGCAAGCGTCCTCCGCCGTCAAATATCCAGGCACGTTCGCCGGCCTGATCGAGAAGATTCCGTACCTGAGGAAGCTGGGCGTCACCGCCGTCGAGCTACTGCCGGTAAATGAATTCGAGGAGTCCGATACCGATCGCGTGAATCCCATCACCGGCGAGCCGCTGCTGAACTTGTGGGGCTATCAGCCGACGGCTTTCTTCGCGCCTAATGCTGCGTACTCGTCTGACCCGGAGAACGGCGAGCAGATCCACGAGTTCAAGCGCATGGTGAAGGCGTTTCATCAAGCGGGCATAGAGGTCATCCTCGACATGGTGTTCAACCACACGGCCGAGGGCGACGAGCACGGGCCGACGTGGTCGTTCCGCGGCATCGACAACTCGACGTATTACATGCTCGAGAGCGGCAGCAAGTACGTCAACTACACCGGCTGCGGTAACACGGTGAACTGCAACAATCCCGTGGTGCGCGACTTCATCGTCGATTGCCTGCATTACTGGGTGATGGAGATGCACGTCGACGGCTTCCGCTTCGATCTGGCGTCGATCCTCGGGCGCGGGCAGGACGGCACGGTGCTGAAGAATCCTCCACTGCTGGAGAGCCTGGCGTACGACCCGGTGCTTGCCAACACCAAGCTGATCGCCGAGGCCTGGGACGCCGCCGGACTCTACCAGGTCGGATCATTTCCCTCGTGGGGGCGCTGGGCGGAGTGGAACGGCATCTATCGCGATGACGTGCGCAAATTCGTCAGGGGTGATGCCGGCATGACTTCCCCCTTGGCGACGCGACTGCTGGGCAGTCCGGATCTTTACCTCAGCAGCGCACGCGAGCCGTACCACAGCATCAACTTCGTGACCTGCCACGACGGCTTCACTCTTCGCGATCTCGTCTCGTACGACGAGAAACACAACCTCGCTAACGGCCAGAACAACACCGATGGCACGAACGCGAATTACAGCTGGAATTGCGGCCTTGAGGGCGCGACCGACGATGCGGCGATCGACAACTTGCGGCTACGGCAGCAGAAAAACTTTGCGGCGATCCTGCTCTTATCGCACGGCGTGCCGATGATCACCGCCGGTGACGAGATCTGCCGCACGCAGCAGGGCAACAACAACGCTTACTGCCAGGACAACGACATCAGCTGGGTCGACTGGCGAATGGCTGAAAGCAATGCCGGGCTGCTGCGCTTCTTCCAGCAGATGATCGCCTTTCGAAAGCGCACCAGGCTTCTGCGCCGCGACAGCTTCGAATTGAACGGTGAAGGCGGATTCCACATTACATGGCACGGCACTCAACGCATGAAGGCGGATTGGCGCGATTGTTCGCGAAGCGTTGCCATGCAACTGACACAGATCCACGATGAGCACATGCGCGACGATTTGTTCTTGGTAGCGAATTCCTACGAGGGCGATCTGGAGTTTGAATTGCCGCAGATCGGCGAGCGGGAGTGGTTCCGGGTGGTGGACACGGCACAGCCTTCGCCCAGCGATGTGGCCGAGGATGGGCAGGAGTTTCCGTTGTTGTCGCAGGAGAGTTACGCGGTGAAGGGGCGGAGCGTGGTGGTGTTTGTGGCGAAGTGAATCGCGGCGTTGTCATCTAAGCGAGAGCTTCCGTCCGAGTCGAAGGACCGCTACGGTCGGCAGCGTTCGGGCCATAGAGGTCCTTCGACTCCGCGACTGCCGCCGCAAAAGATGCGGCGATAAGGCCTGGCGGTCGCTACGCTCAGGATGACAACCCGGAGAAACCGCCCTCGAGAGTTGTCATCCTGAGCGAAGTGAGGAGGCGTAGCCGACAAACGTAGGCGAAGGATCTGCGGTTGGCCGGCGGCGGAGGGATGCGGGCGTCGTCGCGGCGCGACGAACAGCAGATCCTTCGACTCCGGCGCGCAAAAGCAGCGCGCCTCCGCTCAGGATGACAATTCTCTAAAGGGAACTAGAACTCTCCGAAGGTAACTGCGAGTCGCCGTTTTCCTGCCCAACCTGCTACGCTCTTCTGTTGCGAGCCTTGACTCGCCATCGCCCATGAACATCCATCGCCAAACATCTTTTCTCGCGTCCCTTGCGACCGCACTCATCCTGATCTCCAACGTTATGGCCCAGAACTCATCCGCACCTTCACCGTCCAGCTTTCCCAAACCACCCGCAACCGAGAAGCAGCCGGTCACCGACGACTATCACGGTCACAAAATCGTCGACGACTATCGCTGGCTGGAAGACGCCAGCAGTCCCGCAACCGAGAAGTGGGTTGCCGAGCAACTCGCCTACACGCGCGGCATCCTCGACAAGCTGCCCGGTCGCGAGCAGCTGCATTCGCAGCTGGAGAAGCTGCTGCAGATCGGCAATCTCGGCGGCGTCGAAGTCGGCGGCGACTACTACTTCTACACGCGCCGCGAGGGCACGCAGAACCAGCCGGTGCTCTACGTCCGTAAGGGCGTCGATGGCAAGGATGACGTATTGGTAGACGTGAACACGCTGGCGAAGGACGGCACGGTCGCGCTCGACTGGTGGGTGCCCTCGCACGACGGCAAGTATGTGGCCTATGGCACCTCTCAGAGCGGCGACGAGATCAGCACGCTGCGCATCATCGAGACCGCGACCCACAAGATGCTCCCCGACACCATCGAGCGCACGCGCGCGGCCAGCATCGCCTGGAAGCCTGATGACAGCGGCTTTTACTACACGCGCTATCCCAAGCCGGAAGACGTCCCCGCCGGACAGGAAGTGTACAACCGCCACGTCTTCTATCACGCGCTGGGCAGCGATCCTGCGAAAGACCCGCTCATCTTCGGCGCGGGCCGCGATCCGCAGGACTGGCCCAACGTCACGATCTCGAATGACGGCCGGTGGCTGAGCATCATGGTCGAGCAGGGCTGGACCAAAAATGAGCTCTACCTCAAGGATTTGCAGTCGACCGAGCCGCCGCAGCGCATCACCAGCGGCAAAGACTTTCTCTACTACGCGCAGATCTACGACGGCGACCTCTACATCATGACCAACGAGGATAGCCCGCGCTACCGGATTTTCAAGGCGCCGGCGGTCACGCCGACGCACGAACATTGGAAGGAAATCGTGCCGCAGAACGACGCGGTGCTGAACTCGATCGCCATCATTGGCGGGCAACTCTTCACGCGCTACGAGCACAACGCGCACTCGCTGCTGCGTCGCTTCATGACCGACGGCAAGCCGCTGGGCGAAATCGAATTGCCGACGCTCGGGACGATCAGCGCGGTCGGCGGCGAGTACGACAGCACCAGCGCGTTTTACCTGTTCTCCTCATTCACATCGGCCGCGGCGATTTATCGCTTCGACATCTCGAGCGGCAAAAGTTCGCTGTGGGACGCGGTGAAGACTGGTATCGACACCGGGCAATATGAGACGAAGCAGGTATGGTACGCGTCGAAGGACGGCACCCGCGTTCCCATGTTCCTGGTCATGAAGAAAGGACTGAAGCAGACCGGGCACGCGCCCGTGCTGCTCACCGGGTACGGCGGATTCAACGTCAGCATTACGCCCGAGTTCATGAAGCCGATCTTCCCGTGGCTGGATCGCGGCGGCATTTTCGCCATGGCCAACCTGCGCGGTGGTTCGGAGTTCGGCGAGGACTGGCATCGTGCGGGCATGCTCGACAAGAAGCAGAATGTTTTCGACGACATGATTGCCGCAGCCGAGTATTTGCAAAAAGAGGGCTACACCGACAAGCAGCACACGGCGATCCGCGGCGGCAGCAATGGCGGCCTGCTCATGGGCGCGATGATCACGCAGCGGCCTGACCTTTTCCGCGCTGTCATCTGCGCGGTGCCGCTGCTCGACATGCTGCGGTACCAGAACTTCCAGATCGCGAAGTTGTGGATTCCCGAGTACGGGTCTTCGGAAGATGCGAAGCAGTTCGAGTGGCTGTACGCTTACTCGCCGTATCACCACGTGAAGCCGGGCACGGTCTATCCGGCGGTGCTGTTCATGACCGCCGAAAGCGATACGCGCGTCGATCCCATGCACGCCAAGAAGATGACGGCCGAGCTGCAGGCTGATAATGCGGGGCCGAATCCGATCCTGCTGCGGATCGAGACGAAGGCTGGGCATGGCGCGGGTAAGCCCATCAACAAGGTGGTTGAGGACTGGACGGATATTTACTCGTTCCTGTTCTGGCAGCTTGGGATGGAGTAACGGTGTAATTCGCCACTGGAGGTTGTCATCCTGAGCGGAGGCGACCTGCTGTTGGTCGCCGGAGTCGAAGGACCGCTACCGGCTAAGGGTCGTTCCGGGGAGTAGCGGTCCTTCGACTGCGTTCGGCCGCTGCGCGGCCTCACTTCGCTCAGGATGACAACCGTGGTTGGTAGCTGGTGGCTTGGTGTGGCTGGTGGTCAGTGGTTGGTGATAGGGCTGTGATACGGCGGCGCGCTCTCAATTTGAGATTGTCATCCTGAGCGCAGCGAAGGATCTGCGGTTCGTCGGCGGGGGAAAGATGCTTCCTGCGCATACAAACACCAGATCCTTCGTCGGGCTGAAGCCCTCCTCAGGATGACAATTTCAAAAGAGTCGATAACGGCACGACTGAAGTCGTGCCCTGATACAAAGCAGATCAAGCGTTTCGAAAAGGGCATCGATTCCCGGCCGGCGAACCGCAGGTCCCTCGACTCCACGGCTACGCCGCTCCGCTCGGGATGACAATTCTTCAGAGTGATGCTGATTTCAGAAGAGGTGCTGACTCAGCTCGTGGTACGCGAGATCAGCTCTGACGGATTTGCCACCACAATGTGTTTCGCCCATTGATTCATTGGGTGAGCGCGGCCGCAGTCGAAGCAGCGCGTCTCGGGATACTGTGCCCCGCAGTGTGGACACGCCGCTCCCGATGCGAAGGTGTCGAACGCGTTCTTGCAGTTTCCGCAGCGCCAATACACGCCCATCGGCGGCGAACTGTTACACGTCGGGCAGGAGAAATTTTCGCGGCGTGGAATCTTCGCCATCTTCAGCAGAACGAATGCGTGCTTCATCCCCGCCCAGCAGTTCCAGACCATGAAGACCGCCATGATGATCAGCCACGTCGACCCGACCTTGTAGGCAAAGAAGACGAAGGCGGCGGCTCCCAGTAAGCCGAGCACTGTGGCTACCAGCAGGCTGCGCGCGCGTCCCAGGACGAACCACAACAGCGAGCGCAGGATCTGCCCGCCATCCAGCGGGAAAATCGGCAAGATGTTGAAGATCAGCAGCCATTTGTTGATGAAGGAGATATTGGCGAGCAGACGCATCGCATTGGGCATAGTCTCCGCCCAACCGGCGCTGAACGCCAACGAAGTTATCGCCCAGAGAACCGGAATCAGGACGACGTTCACCAGCGGACCCGCAACGATGCTCCATAGAGTCGCGCCCGCACGCGGCGGTGGATCGACGTAAGCCACGCCGCCGAGCGGCCACAGCACGATGCGATCTGCGTTGCCGCCAACACTGCGGCAAGCCAGCGCGTGTCCGAATTCGTGGGTGAGCACGATCAGGAAGAGTGCGAGGTACTCAAGCACATTCCACGTGATGGAACCGTATTCGCCTGCCTGGCTCTTGATGATGTAGACCGCCGCGAGGAACCACGACCAGTGCAGGAAGACTTCAATCCCGTGCAGGCGGAAAAGCTTGATCGATCCAGAACGGCCAGTAGGCATGAGGTTTTATAGCACGCTTTCTTGTTTACTCAGCTGTCTTTGCGGTAGAGAAGGTCGCGGATGGCCTTGCGGCGCTCGGCGTTGGCTTCGGCCTCGATGCGCCGGTCGTCGGCGTCCATCGTGCGACCGGAGTTAGCCTTCTTGTCTTCTTCGTCTTCCGTGCAGCTCGGGCAATGAATCGCCAGGCCCGGCTTGTCGGGTTTCAGCTCGAACTCATCTCCACAAATCGCACAAACCTTGATGGGAAATGGCATAGGTAACCTGAATCATTTGACGCATGAATGGCTATAACGATGCTTCGAATAGCAAACGCTGGGACCGTCAATAAGAATTGTCGTCCAGACTGGAGGCGGGCGTCTTTTGCCCGCCGGAGCGGAGGGACCTGCGGTTCACATGTAGTCAGTCCGGCGCGGTCGAACCGCAGGTCCCTCGACTCCGCAGCTGCGCTGCTCCGCTCGGGATGACAATTTCAATAAGGCGCGCCTTGAAGAAGGTGCGCCTTGAAGGATGAGTTGCTCACTTCATTCTTACGCTGCGCAGCATGTTGTCGAAGGTTGGCCGGAAGCTGTCGAATTGCGACACGGGCGCAACGAAGACCAGGTACAGTACCGAGCCGTCGCCGCGCATTGCCGTCACCAGCCAGTCTCGCTCTTTCTGCGGCTGGCCGTTGGCTGCCGGGAAGGGAGACGTCGTTTCCATCGTCACCGAACGTCCTTCTGAACCGGCCACGTCGATGTTCTGCGAGCTCACCGTGCGCAGGTTGGAGTCGCCCTTCTTCATCGCCTGCACGAGTTCGTTCGTCAACGTGTCGAAGTCTTCGCCGTTCTCGCCGCGAATGCCGTTGATCACCACGCCGTAACCGATGGCGTTCGAAGTCACGCCTGCCGGCGGCGCGATCTGTACGCTCTGTCCTTGCTGCTGGGGTTTCATCACCTGCCAGTTGTCAGGATGCGCGATGGACAGCGGGCCGAGGTCGACGGTCGACATGCGTCCGCTCGGCAGGACCTCTTGCAACGACACTGGACCAGAGGGCTGGCTGGGCTGTTGTGTCTCAGCTTGTTGCTGCGACGTATTCTGCGGCACCGCGACTCCAGCCGGCGCTTGGAACACCGCTCCGTTCTGCTTGTTGAGCTGCGCCCACTGGCCGCTCTTAGCGCCGGCGGCAATCTGCTGCGCGGTGTAAAGCTTGATGCTTTGCGACTGCTGCTTTGCGGTGTTGAAGGCCGCGCTGGTGGTAATGAACTTCTTCTGCGGCCAGTTGGCGATCTCCTGGTTGATGGCCTGCTCGCGGTTGCCGGGGTCGGGGTGGTCGCTGAGGAACTGCGGCACTCCGGCGCCCTGGGCCTCGAGCGTCTTGAAGAAGTTGGCGAGTTCCTTCGGGTTGTAGCCCGCCTTGTACATGATGATCGCCCCAATGGCGTCGGCCTGCGCTTCGTCGCTGCGTGAGTATTTCAGGATGATGCCTTGCGCGCCGAATTGAATTCCCGCCTGCGCCAGTTGGCCGAGCATGCTGCCGCCGGTGATCGCGCCTAGAAGTGCTCCAGCGATACCGGCGATGGCGGCCGTGGTCTGCGTCTTCCCTGCCTGCTTGGCCGAGTGCTGCATGTAAACGTGCGCCATCTCATGGGCCATTACGCCAGCCAGCTCGGCTTCGTTGGCCGCCGCTGTGATGGTGCCGACGTTGACGAACATTGGGCCGCCCGGCAGCGCGAAGGCGTTGATCTCCTTCTGCGGAATAGTGTGAAACTCAAAGGGCCACGAATACTGCTGCGGGATTTGCGCGACCAGCTTCTCGCCGAGCCTGCGGATGTATTGCGTCTCGGGACTGTTGTCGGGCAGCACCGGCATCTGCTGATAAACCTGCTGCGCCGCCTGGAATCCGAGCTTGATCTGGTCTTCGTGGCTCATCGGAGCCTTGCCCGGATCGGGCAGAACGGGGCCGCCGCTGACTGCGTAGCTCTGGGCTAGAAGGAGGACGTAGGCGATGAGAACGGAAATCGATTTCGTGCGGAATGAGGTCTTGGTCATGGGCAATCCTGGGTACGAAAAGCTTATCGAAATGCTGTGGTGGTGCCAACTGGTGAGATGCGGGAAGGCAGTGGATAGTGATTAGTGGGTAGTGGAAAGAACACCGAGGGTAGAGGGATAGTGAGTAGAGGAGGATCATCCCTCCACCCTCTCGCCAAAACAGGGCGAGAAGGGCCTGCCCTAAGCTTGCCGAAGGGATGAGTCACCCGTGTTCTTGGTTTTGGCCAAAAGCTAATGGCTGAGAGCCGGCCCTCGCGGCCCTCGTTTGACCGCGCTACTATCAAAATGTTATAAAAACTCGCCTTATGAGTGCGCCGTTTGTGTGTGGTTGTATGCACACAAAATGGTGCAAGTATTCCCGACGCGGCCAAACCTCAACACTTCCGTCTTGGCCGCCCCAGCAAGTTGAAACAACGACTTGGCGGGGGCCACGGTTTGAAGTGGAAGCGCGTTTCCGGGATTCCAGCAGGTCCATCACCCCAAAAGCTGCAGTTTAGCTGGTTGGGGGAGCCGGTTCTCCCCAGCAAATGAGCTGGGGGATTGTGCGCGTCCGGCCTGCCGGGTGGTCAACGATCTCTAGGAAACGCTGCTCGCGACTTTTCGCGGCAGAGTGAAAACCGTAACGCCATAACTTTGGGTGCGGCTCGCCAAACGACCGCCTCATCGGAGGACTAATTGTATGCAGACCTGGCTAGCTGCCCTGCAGCGGCTGTCGTCGGTATCGCCTAAGAGCCCGGCAAAATTCATTACCGGGGCTCTGGCACTCTTTTTGTTACAGGCTTCCACAGCCTTCGCTCAGCCGAGCGAAGCGGCGGGTGGTGAAGCCAACCTGCAGCTCCCCGATCTTTCTTCGGTCAGCTTCCTGGGAATGGATGGGCACAAGCTGCTCACCATCGGCCTCATCTTCTGCGCCTTCGGTCTCGTCTTCGGACTCGCAATTTGTCTGCAGCTGAAGAACATGCCGGTTCATCGTTCGATGGGCGATATTTCCAGCCTCATCTATGAAACCTGCAAGACATACCTGATCACGCAGGGCAAGTTCCTGATGATCCTGTGGGCATTTATTGCCGTCGTCATCCTGGCGTATTTCGGATGGCTGGCGCCGGTGCCGGGCAAGCCTGTGGCGGTAACGCTGCCCGTCATCCTGCTGTTCAGCGTCATCGGCATCATCGGCAGCTATGGCGTGGCGTGGTTCGGTATTCGCGTCAACACCTACGCCAACTCGCGCACGGCATTCGCCGGACTGCGCGGCAAGCCCTATCCGATCTACGCGATTCCGTTGAAGGCCGGCATGTCGATCGGCATGATGCTAATCTCCGTCGAGCTGCTCATCATGCTCTGCATTCTGCTGTTCATTCCGGCTGATTACGCCGGCCAGTGCTTCATCGGCTTCGCCATCGGCGAGTCGCTGGGCGCGGCCGCGCTGCGTATCGCCGGCGGCATCTTCACCAAGATCGCCGACATCGGCGCCGACCTGATGAAGATCGTCTTCAAGATCAAGGAAGACGATGCTCGCAACCCCGGCGTGATCGCCGACTGTACCGGTGACAATGCCGGCGATTCGGTCGGTCCTTCGGCTGACGGCTTTGAAACTTATGGCGTGACGGGCGTCGCGCTGATCACCTTCATCCTGCTGGGTGTGAAGAACCCGACCGTACAGGTCCAGCTGCTGGTGTGGATCTTCGTCATGCGCATCATGATGCTGGTCTCTAGCACCGCAGCGTACTTCCTGAACGAAGCGGTGGCCAAGGGCCGTTACGGCAACGCCGACAAGATGAACTTCGAAGCCCCGCTGACCTCGCTGGTGTGGCTGACTTCGATCATCTCGATCATTCTCACCTACATCGTCTCGTACTACATCATCCCCATGCTGGGCGGCGACGGTACACAGTGGTGGAAGTTGGCGACCATCATCTCCTGCGGAACGCTGGCCGGCGCTATCATTCCTGAGCTGGTGAAGGTTTTCACCTCGGTTGAGTCGCGTCACGTTCGTGAAGTCGTAACGTCGGCCGACGAAGGCGGCGCGTCGCTCGGCATCCTGTCGGGCTTTGTGGCCGGCAACTTCTCCTGCTACTACCTGGGCTTCACCATGGTCGCCTTGATGGCGGTCGGCTACTACGTCAGCACGTTCGGCCTCGGAACGATGATGCTGGCTCCGGCGGTGTTCGCCTTCGGCCTTGTGGCCTTCGGCTTCCTCGGCATGGGCCCGGTCACCATCGCGGTCGATTCCTACGGCCCGGTGACGGACAACGCGCAGTCGGTCTACGAGTTGTCGCTGATCGAGCAGGAACCGAACATCGAGGGCGACCTCAAGAAGAATTTCAACATCGACGTGAACTTCGAGCGCGCCAAGCATCTGCTCGAAGAAAACGACGGTGCGGGTAACACGTTCAAGGCGACGGCCAAGCCGGTGCTGATCGGCACGGCAGTCGTCGGCGCGACCACGATGATCTTCTCCATCATCATGGCACTCACCCGCGGCCTGACAGAAAACGTCGGCAGCCTTTCGCTATTGCATGCTCCCTTTGTGCTCGGACTAATCTCGGGCGGCGCCATCATCTACTGGTTCACGGGCGCTTCCACCCAGGCTGTGACCACCGGCGCTTATCGCGCAGTTGAATTCATCAAGGCCAACATCAAGCTGGACGGCGTGGTGAAGGCTTCGGTGACCGACAGCAAGAAGGTCGTGGAAATCTGTACGAAGTACGCGCAGAAAGGTATGTTCAACATCTTCCTGGCGGTGTTCTTCGTCACGCTGGCCTTCGCGTTCGTCGAGCCATTCTTCTTCATCGGCTACCTGATCTCGATTGCCGCGTTCGGCTTGTACCAGGCGATGTTTATGGCCAATGCCGGTGGCGCCTGGGACAACGCTAAGAAGATCGTGGAAGTCGAACTGAAGCAGAAGGGCACACCACTGCACGATGCGACAGTTGTGGGCGACACCGTGGGCGATCCGTTCAAGGACACGTCGTCGGTGGCCATGAACCCGATCATCAAGTTCACCACGCTGTTCGGATTGCTGGCGGTGGAGCTTGCCGTGCAGTTGACCGCAACCCAAGGCTCGACCTTCGCGCACATCCTGGCGACGGTGTTCTTCGTCATCTCGTTTGTGTTCGTGTACCGGTCGTTCTACGGCATGCGAATTGTGAAAGCCAAAGGGTAGACGCAGTTCGATCCTGACAATCAACGCCACTCCGGAAGGGGTGGCGTTCTTGTTTGCGGCGGCCCTGCTCTCTGTGGAGAAGAAAGTGATGGCGTCTGAATCCAAGTATGCCCGGATCGAATTCGAGCGGCGATTTCTGCTCGAGCGTCTCCCTGCCGATGTGAAGGTCGTGGCTGTTCGGCGAATCGTGGACCGCTACATCGAGGGCACGCGATTGCGGCTGCGGGAAATAATCGACCCCGAGGGTGCAGGTGTCTACAAGCTCACACAGAAGATTCCAGACGAGACGCCGACGACGCGACAAGGCATGATCACCAACTTCTATCTCTCACGGGACGAGTTCGAGGTGCTGAGCCGATTGCCCGCGAAGATCCTGCGCAAGACTCGCCACAGCGTGCCGCCATTCGGTATCGACGTTTTCGAAGATGGGCTCGCCGGGCTGGTCCTGGCCGAGGCGGAGTTCGCCTCTGCGGAGGAAGCGGCGTCGTTGGAAATACCATCCTTCATCGCCGCTGAGGTGACCGAAGACCGCCGATTCACTGGCGGAAGTCTCGTGGCGGTTACGCTGGACGAACTTCGCGCGTGGCTCGCGGAGTACGGGATCGAGCTTTCTAAACGCAGTCGATAGTCGGGGATGAGGTGCAGCTTTCGCTTGCGCCGCCATGCATCTAACCGCGAGAAAGGAGAATGCATGGCCAAGATCACCGAACTGTTACTTACCGAACTTGAGCACGAAGCCGCTGGGATCCGCAAGACGCTTGAGAATCTTCCCGAAGGCAAGAACGACTGGAAGCCGCACGACAAATCGATGCCGCTCGGCTACCTGGCGACGATCGTCGCCACGATTCCCGGCTGGATTGACATGGTGGTGAATCAAGATGAGATCGACATCAATCCACCGGGTGGTCCACAACATAAGCCCGAGGAATGGAAGACCCGAAAGGATCTCATCAAGCAGTTCGAAGAGAGCCTGAAGAAAGGCCGCGAAGCGCTGCAGAAGACCAACGACGAGCACCTGCTGAATACCAGGTGGCGGCTGCTCTCCGGCGGGAAGCCGATGATGGAGCAGACGCGCTACGAAGCGATTCGCGAGGGCATGATCAATCACATGGCGCATCATCGCGGACAACTTACGGTGTACTTGCGGCTGACTGGAGAGAAAGTTCCGGCGATCTACGGGCCGTCTGCTGACGAGGGGAAAGGGTAGTCACGGGTTTGATGCACCCACACATTCGAACACCGCGAATGTGTGGGGCACCCATCCTCTCCCCGCGCCTGCAATAATGGTCCGTTCATGAAACGTTTCAGCCTCTCACTGACGCTCGCCTGCTTTCTGGCGATCTCGTTCGCTACCGCGCAGTAACCCAACAACGGACGCCCGGACGATGTCTCTGGCAACTGGACCATTTACTCCAAGGACGCGAGGGATAATAAAGTCGTGAAGAACTACATCACCCTTTACCACAACGGCAATCATCTTTCGGGGCGTTTCAAGTGACCGAACCAGGAAGGCGGCATCGACGGCTGGATCAACGGCCATCACATCGTCTTTAGCACCAAGACGAAAAGCGTTCTGACGTTTCGTGGACAGGTCAACGGCAACACGATGTCGGGGATGTACGGAATCAACGGCCGTCACGCAGAGTGGACGGCGGAGAAGACGGAGTAACGTTGACCCTGGAAACCGGGGGCTGGAGATGGGGCATGGCAAGAAGTACAAGCTAGATTTTCCTTGCCAGCAATAATTCTGTCCGGTGAAATAGCTTCACCATGTATCCAAGTCTGGCCGCCGAATCACCGGAGATCGTTTCTCCTGTCCGGGAGAACTCTACTCGACTGAGGGCCTGCGAGCTCGGAATAGTCTCATTTGTTGCGCTCGCAACTCCGATTGCTAACAGTACCTACTTAGCAATCTATGGCGCCAGCGCATCCCCGCGGTCTGCCAATTTTCGCTACTTAAGCATGATCTTGCATGAGATTAGCTCGTTGCTGGTGTTGTGGTATGTCTTGCGACGCTCTGGACGCAGCTTTTCGACCTTGGGCCTGCGGCTCTCCATCAAAGGATTCTTTACCGGCCTAGGCTTATTCCTCTTGTCGATGATCGCTGCGTATACCACATGGTTCGCACTTCAATTCGGGCACAAGTATTTATTCGGCAGCTTCTTCGCGGCAAAGAGCCTCTTGAACATGTTTCCTGCAGCAAGCTGGGCGTGCCTAGTCCCGCTTACACTCGTGAATCCATTTTTCGAAGAAATCATCGTACGTGGCTATCTTATGACCGAGGTTTCCGCGTTAACTGGCTCAGTCTTTGTCGCTACGCTGGCGAGCGTCGTGCTACAGACGTCCTATCACATCTACCAGGGATGGTCGTCAGCAGCTTGTTTGGCCGCGATCTTTGCGGTGCTCTCGACCTACTATGCGCGCAAGCAGAAGTTGTTCCCGCCGATAGTCGCACATCTCATAGCCGACCTTGTCATGCTCACGCGGATACGTTAGTTCGTCGCTTACTTCTTTGGTTTCGGCTTGGGTTTTGGTTTCGGTGTCGGGACCGGCGAACTGCCTGACAACGCCTGCAGTAGCGTCTCGCCATTCGGACTTCCCCATCCCGTACACGGGTCCCATCCCTTGGCGGCTTTGAAGTCGCCGTTGTTGCCGGAGGTGATGTCGCGGAAGGCGCCGCCCGTCTCACCAACATTCTGATACAGCGTCGGATTCAGATACCCGACAGACTTCCCCTGCGCTTCGTTAAAGAGCGCAACCAAACCCGCCCATAGCGGCGCAACCGCACTCGTTCCGCCGACAGCCAGTCCCTGTCCATCGACTTGTATCTGGTACGACGTTGTGGGATCGGCGTCGCCAGCCACGTCGGGAACACCGCGTCCCTTGAAGCCCTTGGGATTCTTCCCTGCCGGCACGTTGGCATTCGATTGCCAGTCGGGCAGCGGGAAGGTTCCGCTGACGCCACCGCCGGTCGCCCCTTCTTGAGACGCCTGCTCGTTCCAAACAACTTCGCTGGAGATCGAACTCCCACTGAGTAGGAGCTTCGTACCGCCGCAGGCCAGCGAGTAGGGGCTCGAGGAAGGAAAATCCACGTGGTCCTGACCATCCCCAACACCGTCGTCGGAGCCGTTGTCGCCGCTCGCGACGCACACCGTCACGCCTACGGCCGCCGCCGATTGCAGCGCGCTGTTGAACGACTGCAGCGACTGATCCGTCCAGTTCGACTCGGCCGCGCCCCAGCTGATCGACAGCACCGACGGCTTATTGACCGTGTCCATCGCCGCCTGGCTGATGGCATCGAGAAATCCCGCATCAGTATTGGGCGCAAAGTACACCGCAATGTTCGCTCCCGGGGCGACTGCGCCAGCAACCTCGATATCGAGCATGACCTCAGTGTCAGGTCCATTAACATCGCCGGTCGGCGCATTCTGTCCGCCATCCACCGAGACCGCAACCACGGTGGGCGCAGGCGAGATGTTCAGATTTTGGAAATAGGTAGCAAGGTCCGACGACGTAAAGCCGCCGCCTAACTCGATGATGCCGATGGTCTGCCCCTTGCCCGTGACATTCGTCGGGAAGTTGTAAGCCATCGCGACCTGCAACGCCGTGTAGGAAGTCGGCGCAGCTGCCGCCGGCGCGATGCCAGCGCGCAAACTAGTCTTTGCTATTCGAAAATGCGGCTTGGCCTGCGGACGGTTGTCGAGGCCATGAACGGACTGAACGATGCCGCTCAACTCCTCCGGAACACTGACGGCACCCGTGCGCCCGCGATAGCTTCCACCCGGGTGTTGATAGTGCGCCAATTCGGTTTGAAATGCCTTGGAGAAATCACCAGTCTTCCCGGTCAGGGTTACGGTTCGCGCGCCGAGATCCACGCGAGCCAGCGCCAGTCCGTAACTGCTGGCGAAGGCGAGCAGCGTTTGAACGTCGGCGGGATCGGCACCGAAGCGCGCCTGGTACTCCTCGCGAGTCAGACGCTCGCCGCGCGAAACGATATCTTTCAGCGATTCGCTTTCGCCCTGCCGAGGGCGTAGCACCACGGTCGCCTGCATCACGGCGTTGGGGTCGGCAGCAGCAGCTTTCTTGGCGCCGGCCATCGGCTTGCGGTCGCTGCCCGGAAGCTTAACGAATTTGTCGAAGGTCATACGGTTAACCTCTGTTGTCGGTTGTCAGTGGTCAGTTCCCGGTTGTCGGTTCAAGCGTTGGGATTTTCGGGCTATTGGGAGATCTATCAACGGCCCGTCGTCGGCTGAAGCCGACTCACGACCAGGAAATAGCGTTCAAGGCACGACTAAAGTCGTGCCCTGACACAAGCCTCACGTCAGCAAGTCTATATCGGAGAGAAGTCGATCCCTTAGGATCAACGGCACACTGCGTCCTCAAAGCGTACCCGACAACTGACAACTGCCTTTCAATCACCCTTCATCTTGTTCTTCACCGACTTTGCCAGCTTCTCGATCTCTTCGGCCTTCTTCACCACTCCCATCGAGAGCATGTTCTCGTTGCTCCTATCGACTTCCTGCTTCAACTCCGTCGCCAGTTCCAGCAGCTTCGCCGTGTCTTTGCGGATGTCCTGCTGACGTTGCGTGTTGGCCTTCTTCTCCATGGCCTTGCGTTGTTGCGCGTCGTAAACATCTTCGGCGCGCTGCGTCGGAGACTCGCCGGTGTATGGCTGCGGAGGTCCACTTTGCTGCTGGGCAAGCAAGGTTGTGACCACGATAACCAACAGAGATGTGATGCAGCCGAGACGAATCCAGCCGCGAAAGAAAGTGAATTTTGATTTCATTGAAACACCGTTCATCAGCGTTCCGGTATCGTCGATCGTCCGGAACTGCTTGTTATAATCCGCCTCAATGGTATCGTCACTACTACACCATTTGCAGGCCACTATTCTCGGCCCGAATCACGCCAAAGACAACGTTCTGGAAATGCTGAACAGCTGGGGCGACGACACCTTCGACTTCGTCCGTCACCAGGTGCCGAGAATCATCGGCGTCTTCATCATCGCATTTATTCTGACGCGACTTTTGAAGCTGGTGTCGCGACGCCTCACGAAAATCAGCAAGAGCCAGGGGCTGCCTTCGGCGGTTCGTGCGCAGCAGTTGCGAACGCTCTCCGGCGTGATCTACAGCGTTGGACTCTTCATCATCGTTTTCGTTGCGGCCCTGCAGATACTTCCCTTGCTGGGTATCAACATGGGACCGCTGCTGGCCAGCGCCGGCATCGCGGGCGTGGCCGTCGGATTTGGCGCGCAGACCCTGGTGAAGGACTTCATCAACGGCTTCTTCATCCTGGTCGAAAATCAGTACGACATCGGCGACGTTATTCGGATCGCCGGCGTGCAGGGCTCGGTGGAGATGATGACCCTGCGCCGTACGATACTCCGCGACGCCGACGGCACGGTGCACAATGTTCCGAGCAGCCAGATAACCGTGGTCAGCAACCTGACGCGTGATTGGACGCAACTGGCGCTGCACATTTCCGTCGCGTACACCACGGACAGCGACCTCGTCATCAAGGTGCTCAACGAAGTGGGTACGGAACTCGCGGACGACCCGGATTTCGCCGAGAAGATTGTCGCCCGGCCTCAAGTTCCCGGCATCGAAAAAGTCACGGGCGAAGAAGTCGATTACATGATGCTGGTGAAGACGCGACCCGGGCAGCAGGACGCTGTGCGCCGCGAGTTACGGCGGCGCATCAAGGCCTGTTTCGAGAAGAACCAGATCCAGCCCGGCAATCCCAACCGGGTCTATGTGGTGGATAGTTTGAAGAAGTAGCAGACGCCTCAAAAACAAAGGGCGGGAATCCTCCCGCCCCATTGCATCGCAAACCCGATCTAAACGCGTTCGATCTTCACCGAATTCAACACCACATCCGTCTTCGGCTTGTCCTGACCACCACGCGGAACCTTGCTGATTTTGTCGGCGACGTCCTGGCCTTCGACTACTTCACCGAAGATGGTGTGGTTGCCGGTGAGCCACGTTGTCGGAGCAACGGTGATGAAGAACTGCGAGCCGTTGGTGCCGGGGCCGGAATTCGCCATAGCCAGCTTGCCCTTCTTGTCGAAGCTGTGCGGCGAGCCCTTGGTTTCGTCCTGGAACTTGTAGCCGGGGCCGCCCATGCCGGTGCCGGTCGGATCGCCGCCCTGGATCATGAAGTCGGGAATGACGCGATGAAAGATGGTGCCGTTGTAGAGAGGCTTGTTGCTCTTCTCGCGCGTCGTCGGATGCGACCACTCGCGCGTGCCCTCGGCGAGTTCGATGAAGTTTTTCACCGTGACGGGAGCGTCGTTTTCAAATAGGCGGACGACGATGGTGCCTTCGGTTGTATCGAGGATTGCGTATGTTCCGGGCTGACGAGCCATGAGAATTCCTTTCGAATGATTGTGCGCATCAAGCGCACGATTGGAAATTTGAACTGATGATCCTGAGCAATGAAAAGCAGATCCTTCGACTGCGCGTCCGCCGCCCGCAAAAACGGCGGGCGAACAGCAAGGCGGACGCTCCGCTCAGGATGACAACCTAGAAGATGTTGCCTACCGGCTAGCGGCCAGCTCCTGCTTCTTCGAAGATTCGCTGACGCGGTACCACTCCACCGTGCGCCGCAGGCCTTCCTTGAAGTCGACCAGCGGCTGATATTTCAGTTTCTGCTGTGCCAGTGAGATGTCGGCCAGCGAATGCTTGATGTCTCCGCTGCGCTCGGCCTCGTAGTTCACATCACCGCTGTAACCGGTAAGCGGCTTCAGCAATTCAACCGTCTCATTCAGATCGAAGCGATGTCCGGTCGCGATGTTAAACGTCTGCCCCGCAACATCGGCCTCCGGTGCCGTCGCTGCCAGCAGGTTCGCCGAAATGGCGTTGTCGATGTAGTTGAAGTCGCGCGACTGCTTGCCATCGCCATAGATTGTGGCGCGCTCGCCGCGCAGCATCTGGGTGATGAACTTTGCCAGCACAGCCGAGTACTGCGACGTCGGATCCTGGTGCGGGCCAAAGATGTTGAAGTACCGCAGGCACACCGTCGACAGGCCATACACGCCGTGAAACACCTTCATGTACATCTCGCCCGTCAGCTTGGCTACTGCGTACGGCGACAGCGGATTCGACGGCATGTTTTCGCGCTTGGGCAGCGTTGGGCTGTCACCGTAAGCCGACGACGATGCCGCATACACGACACGCTTTACCTTCGCGTCACGCGCCGCGATCAGGACATTCAGCGTACCTTCGACGTTAACTTTATTGCTGCGCGCGGGATCGGCAACGGACTTCGGCACCGAGGGAATTGCCGCCTGGTGCAGAACGTAATCCACGCCCTGGCAAGCGGACTGGATCGCGTCGAAGTCGAGGATGTCAGCCTCGCGGAAATCGATTTTGGGGAGCGAAGAGTCAAGGTTTTCGCGTCGGCCAGTCTCAAAATTGTCGATGCCGCGGACCTGTTCGCCGCGCTCCAGAAGCGCGCGAACCAGGGACGACCCGATGAATCCGGCCGCGCCGGTAACCAGGTAAAGGGACATCCGTAAAGCTTAGCATGCTAGGCGTGCACAGGCTGTTCTGGCGAAAGGCGAAATCGCTCGGCCATCATGGCAACAATGGCCTTGCCGATCTCCAGCGAAGCGGTTGCCGCCGGCGACGGCACATTGCAGACGTGGATCATCTTCCCGCTATGCGCGAAGTAGAAGTCGTCGACCAGGTTGCCGTTGGCGTCGACCGCTTGCGCGCGCACGCCTGAACCGCCCGGTGCGAGGTCCGACTCCTGCAACTCCGGTATCAGCACCTGCAACGCCTTCGTGAACGCCGGCTTCGACCATGAGCGATACTGCTCTTCCATTCCCTTCTTCCAGTATTTCTTCGCCATCTTCCAGAAGCCCGGGAAGCGCAACATCTCGACGCTCTCGCTCATGTCGGGCGAGGTGCCGCTGTAACCCTCGCGGCGGAAGGCCAGCACAGCGTTAGGGCCGGCTTCCACACTGCCGTTCACACGACGCGTGAAGTGCACGCCGAGAAACGGAAATCTCGGATCGGGCACAGGATAGATGAGGTTCTTGATCAGGCTGCGGCGCTCGGGACGAATCTCGAAGTACTCGCCTCGGAAAGGGATGATTTTCAGGTTCGTCTGCAGGCCCGCCATCCGTGTGATCGCGTCGGAATAGAGGCCGGCGCAATTGATAACGTGGCCCGCGCGAAAGGTGCCGACCTTGGTTTCCACGATGTTGCCGTCATCGACTGCGCGCAAGGCAACAACCTGGGCGCGCAAGACGATCTCGCCGCCGGCGCTACGAATCAGCTCAACATATTTCTCGGAGACCACCTTGTAATCGACGATACCGGTGGAGGGAACATGCAGGGCGGCCACACCCTCGCAGTGTGGTTCGAGCTCGCGGAACTCCTCGCGCGTCATCATGCGCAAGCCGGGCACTCCGTTGGCATCGCCGCGCTCATGCAGCCCATGCAGTCGCGTGATTTCATCCTCGGTGGTGGCAACGACTAGCTTGCCGCATTCTTCGTACGGGACGCCGTTCTCCTGGCAGAAGCGCTTCATGGATGCTGCGCCCGCAACGCAGTTGCGCGCCTTGAGCGATCCTGTCTTGTAGTAGAGGCCGGAGTGGATGACGCCGCTGTTGTGTCCGGTCTGATGGGCGGCGACGCGGTCTTCTTTTTCGAGGACGATCACGCGCATGCGCGGAAAGCGATGGGTCACTTCCAACGCAGTGGCCAGCCCGACGATGCCGGCGCCGATGATCAGCAGATCGGCTTCTCGATCAACCATGAGGAGAGCTCGATACAACGGCCGATTTTACCGCGCACCCGTCATGCATTTCACGCAAATTTGCGCTGCGGTTCGCGGCGCATTTAGTCTAGTTAATTCGGAGGAAGCGGTTTGAAGATCCTTATTACTGGAGGCGCCGGATTCATCGGCTCGCATCTGGCGGAGCGGCACCTGGCGCTGGGCGACGAAGTCTTTATCATCGACGATCTCTCGACCGGCTCCATCGCCAACATTCAACACCTTAAGATTCATCCCCAGTTCAGCTACCACATCGACACTGTCAACAACACGCGCCTGATGGCCGAGTTGGTCGACCTCAGCGACATCATTTACCACTTGGCGGCGGCGGTGGGCGTACGGCTCATCCTCGACAGCCCGGTGCGCACCATCGAGACCAACATCCGATGCACCGAGAGTGTGCTGGCGCTGGCTGAAACCAAGCGCAAACGCGTGCTCATTGCGTCGAGTTCCGAGGTCTACGGCAAGACCGACCAGGTTCCCTTCCGCGAAGACGACGATCTGGTGCTGGGCGCGACCAGCAAGGCGCGCTGGAGCTACGCGTGCTCGAAAGCTATCGACGAATTCCTCGCTATCGCCTACTGGAAAGAGCACCGTGTGCCGACGGTCATCGCGCGACTCTTCAACACCGTCGGACCGCGGCAGACCGGGCGCTATGGGATGGTGATTCCCAACTTCGTGGCGCAGGCGCTGACCGGTGCCGACATCCGCGTCTTCGGCGACGGCACGCAGAGCCGGTGCTTCACGTACGTCAGCGATGCGCTGGACGCGCTCATTGGGATCGCGGCCCATCCCAAGGCAAATGGCGAAGTCTATAACGTAGGCAGCACGCACGAGATCACGATCATGGAACTCGCCGAGCGCATCAAGGAGATGACGAATTCCAAGTCGCGCATCGTGACCGTGCCGTATGACACCGCCTATGAAGACGGGTTCGAAGACATGAAGCGTCGCTTGCCCGATATCGGCAAGCTGAACCGCCTGATCGGATACGAGCCCAAGGTCTCGCTCGACAATGCGCTGCGCAGCATCATTGACGATCAACTGGCGCGGTTGCGAACGAGCGGCATGCTGACCTTCGCGTAAGCGGTTGGGTCCACCCGCAAGCGTGGGTCGCGACGAAGAAATTTCAGACGATGCTCGTTTGAACCCTATATGGTGATACGGAGAATGGGCAGGCGAAACTCCCAGCGCCGCAGGCGCGGAATAACCTAGCCCAGCACGGAGCCGCAGGCGGAGTGCTGGGTAGCAAGAAAGAATCGTCCGAGTCCCCTTTAGGGACGACAGGTCTCTTCAAGGTCAAGATTCATGCGGATTCTCGTTACAGGTGGTGCAGGTTTTCTCGGCTCGCATCTTTGCGATGCTCTGTTGGCGCAGGGATACTCCGTCCTGTGCGTCGACAACCTGCTGACCGGCAGCCTGCGCAACATCGAGCACTTGCGCAACGAGCCGCGTTTCGAATTTCGCGACCAGAACGTCAGCGAGTCCTTCGACTTCGGCAAGGTCGATTACATCTTCCATTTCGCCTCTCCGGCCAGTCCTGTGGACTACCTTGAGCACGCGATCGAGACTTTGCTGGTCGGCTCCGCGGGTACGAAGAATTGCCTTGAGCTAGCGAAGAAGTACGGCGCGAAATTCTTCCTGGCATCAACTTCGGAGTGTTATGGCGATCCGCTCGAGCATCCGCAGAAGGAAACGTATTGGGGCCACGTTAACCCTATTGGCCCGCGCTCGGTGTACGACGAAGCCAAGCGCTTCGCTGAGGCGACCACGATGGCGTACCTTCGCTATCATAAAGTCGACACGCACATCGTTCGCATCTTCAACACCTATGGCCCGCGCCTGCAGTTGAACGACGGCCGCGTGATCTCGAACTTCATGAAGCAAGCACTGCGCGGCGAGGAGCTGACGGTGTACGGCGACGGCTCGCAGACGCGCAGCTTCTGCTACGTCAGCGACGAGATCGCCGGCATCCTCGCGCTTGCGAACTCCGACGAACACGAACCGACGAACATCGGCAACCCGGGCGAGTTCACCATCCTGGAGTGCGCGCAGGTAGTGTTGGAAGTCACGGGTTCGAAGAGCAAAATTCGCTACGAGCCGCTGCCACAGGATGATCCCAAACAGCGCCGTCCCGACATCACCAAGGCCAAGCGCCTGTTCGGCTGGGAGCCGCAGATCGATTTGCGGACGGGGTTGAAGCTGTCACTCGAGTACTTCAAGGCAGCCGTGGAAGCAAAGGCCAGAGTAGTCTGAGTAAAACGCTCAACATGAGTTCCTTCAGCGAATAACGATCTGCGAACGATGTGAGGAGAACAAGGATATGAGTAAAGAAGTCAACCAGGCCGCCCTGGGAAAATTTGCCGAAGCGGTTCAGACGGGCAACTTCGAGGCGTTCAAAGAAGTTGTTTCCCCCGAGAACATTGACCACGATCCGGCAGCGGGCCAAGTGCAAGGGCCGGAAGGTTATCGCATGTTCTTCTCCGGAATGCGGACCGCATTCCCGGATATGAGTGTGGCGTTGGAAACAGTAGTTGCCGACGAAGATTCCATCGCGTTCGCCTACACCTTGACCGGAACGCACAAGGGTCCGCTCATGGGCTTCCCCGCAACGGGCAAAAAGATAAAAATCCGCGGCATGCAGATCTCGAAGTTCAAAGACGGCAAGATGGTGGAGCGCTGGGGAAGCTCGGATGAGCTGGGGATGCTCCAGCAGCTTGGACTTTTGAAATAGCCAAACAACGCCTGAGAGAACTCAAGCAAACATTTTGTTGGGCGGGTCGAGTGATGTACCTGGTTTCGGGAACCAATGCTGACTCCTCGGCCCAGCTCAACCCTGCTTGGGGGAAACAAGTGGGCCACGAATACCATCCTCTTTGGTTACGCCCTGCATCAGCTCGACGATCATCGCGAATAGATGATTTCGCGTCTCGACTCTGACTCCGGCACGGGTGATATAGCGAATCACGATGTCGACACCAGCTCCCGCCGGCCGGAGATTGACCGAAGGCATGGCGCTGAAATGCGGTGCCCCTTCTTCGCTCGTCACCCTCTTCCATTCCGCTTCCGCCATTTTTGCATCTGCCTCGGTTGACTGCACCGAAGCGTCATAGATCCTCTTGATCAGAGAATCGATCTCCTTGCCGGGAGGAACGCTCACCTTAATCTCATCCCACATCCACTGTCCGACAGTCGAGAAGTTGAAGTATTTTCCGCGGATGGCGTAGCCATTCAAGAACGAAACTCTTCTTCCCGTGGGATGACCATGGGCGGTCCAGTTTCCGGTCTCCAACAACCACGTGCGGAACAGACCGATTTGCACCACCTCTCCGCCCACGCCGTCAATCTCTACCCAGTCCCTCACCTTAATTCCGTGGGGGCCCATCAGGACAAACCAACCGCAGAATGCGAGGATGAAATCCTGAAAGACCAAGGTCAGTCCTGCGGTTGCCAAACCCAGGATGGTTGAGATCTGTCGGGGCACTCCGAAAATTGCCAGCAGAATGAAGGCAAGGCCAACCAGCTGCGTTCCCAGGTTCACGACAGTCTTTAGCGTGTGCTTTTGGCGAGCATCGTGAATCACCTTCTCCAATGCCAGTTGGAGTACCCAGGCCGCCAGGATGGTGAAAACGCAAATCGCTGCAATCAACGCCAGCGAACGCAATATCAGGTGAATGACGATCCTCTGCTGTATCTCGACCTGGTCTCCCCATCGCCCATAGACCGCCGCCAGTTGCTGCTGCGCTCCCAGGCGATCGTTCAGGATGCTTTCTATGTTTTGTTCAGCAGCGATTTGTTGCAGCCGTGCGATCCGTTCAGAACTCGTCTTTCCAACGGCTTGATCGCCAGCCCCGGCAGTCTCCGTGTTCATTCTTGCCTGATCCGCGGTAAGCGCGGCCACATCGGCCCGCGCCAGCTGTGCTGCCTGCGCGATCAGTTGTTTCCGGTGGCGGAGAGAACGCCATGTGGAGATCTGCTGGGCCAACGTTGTGTACTGTTCAGCCGAGGCGGCAGCCGGCAGCCCATCATCCGTTGAAACCTTATCTCTGTACTGCTTCATGGCGGCCTGGCGTGCCGTTAGTTCCTGCTGCAACTTGACTCGCTGATCTCCGCTTTCACGCGCGAGGTCCTCTATGGACTCGTTCAGAGCGTTTTGATCCAGACCAAGTTGAGCTTTCGCAACATCCAGTTCGCCGCTCGTGGACGCTTCTGCTGACCGTGTGGCGCTCTTTTCGGTGCTAAGTCGCGCGATCCGAGCCTCGTCGTCTTTGATAGTCTTTTGAAGTTGGGAGACCCGTTGCTGCAACGCCAGTGCTTGACCATTCAGCTCTGGCTTGTCAAGGCTTGCCTGCCGAAGTGACTGAGAGAACGCCTGGTCGACTTCGTGATCCGCAAGGCGCTCAGCTTCCCGGGCGAGTTCCCTCTCCTCCGCCGACTGTGCCAAGGCCGCCAGTGTTGACGCTGTCTGCCAGGGCCGTTGATCCACGATTCCGCGCGGGACATAGGCTCCTGTCCAGTTACCCTTCTTGGCTTGCAAAAAAGGGAGATACTCTGTAACCCCGCGAGTCAGAAACGCGCCTGCTAGCGTGACGACCAGCACAACCAGCATGATGACGACAATCACGATGCGAATCCGATTCATTTGCACACCTTCGTTCAGAGCCTTTGGTCAACTGTATCTCAGCGGAGGGCATATTCAGTGTTCAGCGTCAGATACCAGGCTTTCGAACGGCGCGGGAAATTGAGGAACTGGGACGACTCAGCTTTGCCGTTCAGCGCCGCACTTCCGCGGCTGCCAGTGCCATGCATTTCTGCTGATTCGCGTAGTCACCCAGTTCGTTGTAGGCATAGCTCATGTAGGCATACACGTTGCTTCGCATCGCCGAGGTCTGTGCGGCCCAGGGCTGGGTTAAGTCAAGCACCTTCTGAAGCTCGGAAATCGCTTCTTGCGGATGCCTGCGCTCCTCTTCGTAAATGCCTAGATGATAGTGAGGAAACAGCGCAAGCGGTTCCGCGGCGGCTGCATTGCGAAAGTGCGCTGCGGCGGCTTCCCTGTCGTTCTTGCGCAGCAGGTCTTCCCCGATTGCGTTCTCTGCCATCCAGTTGTTCGGGACGACCTCGGTGGCGTGCGTCCAGAGCGTGAGATCGTCGGACCAGTAGCTCACTTGGCCCCGCGTGGTAAAGCTCAACGCGGCAAGAAGGATGAGACTCGCCGCCGGCAACCAAACCTGCGAGAACGGCCAACGCTCGAGCGACTCCGCAAGTCCCCACGTCGCGGCGATGAACAATCCAATGAACGGCAAGTAGGCGTAGCGATCGGCCATGGCCTGGCTCCCCACCTGAAATACGCCGATCATGGGTACCGACGTCCCCAAGAACCAAAGCCAGCCCACCAGAAGATAACGTCGCCTGCGCTGAACCACGAACAGACCGGTTATCACCGCCAGCAATAGGGCTGCTGCAATGACCGGCAGCGCCGCGAAACTTCTCGCGTGAGGGTAGAAGAACGCCAGGTGCGTCGGCCAGATCGCCTTGCCCAGGTATCGGACGTAGGCGATCTGCGCATTTGCGACGCGCGACATAAAGGAAAACGAGTTCACCGCCCCGATCGCGGCATTGGCTTCGTCCTGTGTCTGCGCTTCGACGGTGATGATGGCGCTGGCGGCGGAGAGCGCCAGCAGCGGCAGCTTTTCGACGAAAAGCCAGACAAAGCTCTTCTGCGGGCCTAACGACGCCTCGCCTGAGGTAAACATCCGCCCCAGAGGCCAGTAATCCCATAGCAGAAGCACGAACGGAAGCGTGATGATCTGCGGCTTCGACATCAATCCGCAGGCGAACAGCAACGTGACTAAAAGATAGCGGTCAACGCGCGGCCGCCGCGCATACCATTGATAAGTCCACAGTGCCAGCAGGAAGAAAAACATGCTGAGCAAGTTCTTGCGTTCGGCCACCCACGCTACCGATTCGACGTTGATGGGATGCAAGGCAAAGAGCGCAGCTACGAACCCGCTGCGCCCCAAATAGCCGGTCGCGCGCCACAGCACCCAAAACAACAGCGCCGCATTTACTGCGTGCAGCAGCGCGTTCGTTTTGTGATGGCCTCCTGCGTCCGCCAGGTAGAAGCGGTAGTCCAGCGCGTGTGAAAGCCAGGTCAGCGGCATCCAGTTGGACGCATGAAAGGCGGTGAACGACCACTTGACGGTGTCCCAATTCAGCTGTTGCAGGTGGGTATTCCACTTGATGTAGACAAGATCGTCGAGGACGATGAAGGGATAAGTCTTGACCGGCGCATAGACGACCACGACCATACCGATCAACGCCACCACGAGAGCGGCAGCAAGAAGATCGGCCTTGACGAAGGCGCTCGGCTTACGGTCGCGCTCGGTATAGGTCAATGCTCGCATGAATCGTGCATAGTCGACGTGGTTCGGCGTGCGGTGCTCATTCTATGCCACGGAGCCAACATCGTCGTTCTGCCATCAGTTGACTTTGTCGAACCAAAGCAAACATAATCTGCGGCGCGGATAATCGCTCACCTGGATCGTAAAAGGAGCGTCCCATGTCGCGTTCAGCTTCTGCCAAGCTGCTTGCTGCGTCCGTCCTATACTCCGTTACCCTCTTCTCCACTCTTACCACTCACGCGCAGACATACACCATCCTGCACTCCTTTACTGGAGGCACGGACGGCGCAAACCCCTATGCCGGCGTGACCATCGATCACGGCGGCAATCTGTATGGGACGACCTCCGCTGGTGGTTCGAGCAACTGCACCGGCGGATGCGGCACGGTGTACAAGTTGTCGCGCGGCGGAAGCGGGTGGACCCTCAGTCCGCTCCTGACCTTCACTGGCGGCGCCGACGGCGCGCAGCCGCTGGGTCGCGTCGTGTTCGGTCCCGATGGCGCTCTCTTCGGCGCAACCAGCGGAGGCGGAATCTTCGCTCCGTATGGCAACGGCAATGTCTTTCGTCTGACACCGCAAGGATCGCCCTGCAGGACCGTTTCCTGTCCCTGGGTGGAGACCGTGCTGTACACCTTCCAGGGCGGCCCCGATGGGGCCGACCCGGGTTATGGCGACGTTACTTTTGACCGCGCGGGAAATCTGTACGGCACGACTATCACCGGCGGCACCGGAACCTGTCTCGACGCTTTGCCCTGCGGAACGGTGTTCCGTCTCGTTCACTCCAACGGCATGTGGACCGAAGGCGTCATCCACGACTTCGGCCAGGGTCCCGGGTCTTGGCCGTATTCCGGAGTGATTCTCGACGCTTCCGGCAATGCTTACGGCACCACGTCGGAGCCTGATTTCTCCGGACACAGCGGTGGCGCAGTTTACGAGCTGAGCTTCTCCCAAGGGCAATGGAGGGCAACGGTTTTGAAGACCAATCTCGGCGGCCCCATGGGTGGAGTGCTCTTCGATCAAGCGGGAAATATTTTCGCCTCGAATCCTTACGGGGGCTCCGGCGGCGGTTCCGTGTTCGAGCTCGTGCCGTCAGGCGGCCAATACACCTATCAGAACGTTTACGGCTTCACCTGCCCACAGGGGTGCCGCCAGCCCCCGGGACCGACGGACACCCTCATCATGGATTCCGCGGGTACGCTGTACGGTACGACGTACTCGGCCGGAATCTACGGCTGCGGTGCAGTCTTCAAGTTGACGTATTCGAGTGGCTCCTGGCACTACACGTCGCTGCACGACTTTGGTTGCGGCACCGACGGCGGATATCCCTGGGGACAGGTCTCGATGGATGCGAGCGGGAACCTGTACGGGACGGCGACTGTGGGCGGCGACTCCTATCCCAGCTGCCAGTATGGGCTAGGATGTGGTGTGGTTTGGGAAATTACACCGTAATCAGCAGCCTTCGCTATAGGTTCGGGACGCTTACATTGCGGGGTGCGGAGCATCCGTCCGGCCAACTTCGGCCAATTTTCTTTCTCAAAACCGTAAACAGATTCTCGTAAAATAAGGTTTCCGACGCTTGACTCCTATATGCACGAGTCCAACGAGTTCGAGGCCCTTCGGCGCGAAACCACGTCGTGGTGGTGGGTGTCGCGTCGTAAGCTGCTGCGCGAGGCCGTCTGGCAGACGGTGAGCGGCAAGCGCGAGGCGCGCGTCCTCGACCTGGGCTGTACGGCTGAGCTGGAATTTGCTGACCCGGCGCTCTTGCGCGCGGTCAACGCTCACGCGTCATTGCCGGTGCTGGCCTTTCACCAGATGCAAGGGCGGCAGTCGCTCATCTGCTCCAGCCTGGAAGAGCTCAGCTTTGGCTCGAACTCCTTTGACGCCGTGGTTGCGGGCGACATTCTTCAGACCGTAGGCGACGACCTTGCGGTGCTGCGTGAGCTGCGGCGCGTGTTGAAGGATGGCGCCAGCCTGTGTCTAACCGTTCCGGCGTATCCCGCGCTTTGGGGCGAGAAGGATGAGGCCGCCGGACATCAGCGGCGCTACACGGCCAACGAACTCCGACGCAAGCTGAACAATTCCGGATTCGAAGTCACCCGTGTGTCGTACCTGGTCGCCTGCGGATTTGTGCCGTCATTCCTCGAGCGCATGGGCAAGAACATTTTCACCAAGTCGATCGACCGATATGGCCAGTCGGCACGACGCTCGCCTACGCTGAACGCGGCGATGGTATTGCTCCTCGATTGCGAGCGCTTCCTGACCCGCTTCATCAACCTGCCTTTCGGGACGCGCGTGGTGTGCTGGGCGCGCAAGCCGGCGGTCGTCACCGAGCGCGTGACGGTCCCCGCGTGGGAAAGACAGTGGGCCGGACAGCCGCTGCCGCAGGGCAGTGGGTAAGCAGTGGTCAGTGGCTAGTGGGTAGTGAAGCGTTGTTAACGACCTTCAATGTTGATTTCAAGCCTCCCAAATGGAATTGTCATCCCGACCGGAGGCGGCTGCCGTTGCCGCCGGAGCGGAGGGACCCGCGGTTTGTCGCGCCGGGAGGGCCCTTCCACGCCGGCAAACCGCAGATCCCTCGGCTTCGCTCGGGATGACAATTCAAAATAAGGTGAAGTCCGCACCATCAACTTCCTTCCATTAAAATTAATGCGTGGCTTTGTTTCGCAGCATTGGCACTACCCTGGAGATGATCAAGTGGGAGCACTCTGTGCTCACACTTCCTTTCGGCCTGACGGGCGCTGTCCTCGCCGCCGACGGCATTCCGAACCTGCACACCTCGATCTGGATCATCGTCGCGCTGGTCGCGGCTCGGTCGGCTGCGATGGCCTTCAATCGCCTAGCTGATGCGACCATCGATGCCGCAAATCCTCGCACTAAGATCCGCGCACTTCCGGCCGGCAAGCTGAGCAAGTCGTTTGTGGCGTGGTTTGTGATCGTGACCTCGGCGATCCTGATCCTTGCCGCGTGGGAACTGAATCCGCTGGCGTTTTATCTCTCGCCGGTCGCCCTCGGTATCGTGTTCTTCTACTCCTACACCAAGCGATTCACGCGCTGGGCCCACGTGGTACTCGGCCTGGCGATGGGCATCGCCCCCGCAGCGGCATGGGTAGCAGTGCGCGGCACGCTCGATCCTCGAATCCTGATCCTGACTGGCGCCGTCATCTTCTGGGGAGCGGGCTTCGACATTCTTTATGCCTGCCAGGACTACGACCACGATTGCACGGTTGACGTTTACTCCGTGCCGAAAGCTTTCGGCATTCGAAACTCCCTGCTGATTTCGCGTGTTTTCCACGTCGCTACGATCCTGCTGCTGGTGTGGATGGTCGTTGCTTTCGGACTCGGGAAAGTCGCAATGGTTGGCGTCGGGTTTGTGGCGCTGCTCCTGATCTACGAACACTCGCTGGTGAAGCACGACGACCTCAGCCGCGTAAACGCGGCCTTCTTCACCATGAATGGGCTGGTTTCGATGGCGTTTCTGTTCTTCGTTACAGGAGACCTGCTGCTGCGGAGGTAGAACTCGCCTGGCTCCTACACAACTTCTGTCCAACTCAAATTGTCATCCTGAGCGCAGGCGCGCCGTTTTTGCGCACCGGAGTCTCAAGGATCCGTTGTTCGTGCGCAGTGGAAGACTGCCGCGACCCGACCAAAAGCAGATCCTCACGTCGGGCTGAAGCCCTCCTCAGGATGACAATTCTTAAATAGGTGCGAAGCGCGAGACAATACCGCGCGTGTGCAACCATGTATGAGCCACCCGCCCGGCTGCGATATCATTGATAAGTTATGCCTGATTCACTGAGCGTCAAGTCCCTGCGTCCCTTCCAAACCGACGATTCCCGCCTGCTGCCCATACACGACAAGATCATGGCGCAGGAACGGCTGTCGGCCGATGACGCGGTGACGCTTTACCGCTCGGGCGACATTCTCGCGGTGGGATGGTTGGCCAACCACGTTCGCGAGCGCATGCACGGGGACACCGCGTACTTCAACGTGAATCGGCATATCAACTACACCAACGTCTGTGTCGCGGCCTGCCGCCTCTGCGCCTTCGGGCGCAAGAAGGGTTCGGCCGGCGCGTACACCATGGCGCTGGAAGAGGTCTGGAACACCGCGGCCTCCGGCTATACCGAGGCGATCACGGAGTTCCACATCGTCGGCGGTCTGCACGCCGACCTGCCGTTCCAGTACTACCTCGACTTGATCTCCGGCCTGAAGGAGCGCTTCCCGCAGGTTCACCTCAAAGCCTTCACCATGGTCGAGATTTCGTTCTTCTCGAAGATCGGCAAGATGACGCCGCGTGAAGTGCTGATGAAGCTCAAGGAAGCCGGCCTGGACTCGATGCCCGGCGGCGGAGCGGAGATTTTCTCCGATCGCATCCGGCACATCATCTGCGATCACAAGATTGACGGCGGCGAGTGGCTGGAGATCGCACGCACCGCCCACGAAGTGGGACTGAAGTCGAACGCCACCATGCTCTACGGCCACGTCGAGAATGATGAAGACCGTGTCGATCACCTGCTGAAGTTGCGCGCGCTGCAGAACGACACCCGCGGATTCCAGACCTTCATCCCGCTGGCATTTCATCCCGAGAACACCCCGCTGCAGCACCTGCCGAAGACGACCGGCATGCAGGACCTGAAGCAGATTGCCGTGTCGCGGCTGGTGCTCGACAACTTCCCGCACATTAAGTCGTATTGGCAGATGGTGACGCCAAAGATGGCGCAGATTACGCTGCGTTTCGGAGCCGACGACATCGATGGAACGGTCGTCGAAGAGAAGATCTACCATGATGCCGGCGCGACCACGCCGCAAGGATTGCGCCGCCAGGATTTGATCCGGCTCATCACCGAGGCGGGACGTGTACCATTCGAGCGCGATACCCTCTACCGACCTGTAACGCGGACGGAGACGACGGTGACGGTAGCGGTGTGAAGGAGCTCTTAGCTTTTAGCTTTTAGCAAACTCCGATGGCATTCAAAGATGTCAGGTAGAGCGGGCGTTCAGGCCCGCGTCAAAGCAGCCAATGTTGTGCGGGAGCCGGCTTCAGCCAACGAAAAGGCCTGTCGCCCCTGAAGGCGCTCGACACCGAATAACCGCGCCTACCCAGCGCTGACGCGCTGGGCTATGATCTTCCGTCTCGCTTCGCGAGACTCGGTTCGATGCGAATCTTCTGCAATTCCACTCCGATCGCAGAGTTTTGCTAAAAGCTAAAGGCTAATAGCTAAATGCTCACAGCCCACAGCTCACGGTTCAAGTCCACAGCTCACGGCTCAAAGCCCACAGATATCCTTCAGCGCCCACAGCCTCCCTTGTCACCATCGCCCATCTCTGCCAAACTGTCCGGTCACTTCGGGGAGGCCCATGGAGCGTGAATTTTCGGCTGGCGGCGTGGTGCTGCGCAAGATGCGCGGCCGCTGGTTCCTCGCCGCCATCGAGCCGCATATGGAGCGGCCCAAGAAGCCGGCAAAAGAGTCGAAACGCAAAAAGAAAGATCCCCCCAGCATCACTGCCCTGCCGAAAGGCGCTATCGACACCGGCGAGAAGCCTGACCAGACAGCGCTGCGCGAGGTCCGGGAAGAAACCGGACTGAACGCGGAAGTGATTCACAAACTCGCCGACATCAAGTACGTGTACGTGCGCACCTGGGGCAATCAGGCGCGCGTGTTCAAGATTGTCAGCTTCTACTTGCTGCTGTACCGCTCGGGCAAGTTGGGCGACATCGCGCCAGAGATGCGAATCGAGGTACAGCGCGCCTTCTGGCTGCCCCTCGACGAAGCACCCAAAGCCCTCAGCTACAAAGGCGAGCGCGAAGTTGCCGAAAAGGCGCTGCAGTACGTGAGCGAACATCCGGACCTGGGAGAACATGCCGCAGACACCACACGTTGAACGACACTTCACCGCGGGCGAAGTCGTGCGCGATGTCGTCATCGGCATGTCCGATGGACTCACTGTTCCCTTCGCGCTCGCCGCCGGACTCTCGGGCGCAATCGACAACAGCCGCCTGATCGTCGTCGCTGGGTTGGCCGAGATCGCCGCCGGCTCGATCGCCATGGGCCTGGGTGGGTATCTCGCCGCAAAGAGCGATGCCGAGCACTATGCCAGTGAACGCCTGCGCGAGGAACGTGAGGTCGCGGAGATCCCCGAGGAAGAAGCGCGGGAAGTTCAGAAGGTTTTCACCGATTACGGACTGACGCAGGATGAGAGCGGCACTATCGTTCAGGCCCTCACCCGCAGGCCGAAGGAGTGGGTCGATTTCATGATGCGCTTCGAACTTGGGCTGGAAGAACCTGATCCCAAGCGCGCACATCAGAGCGCGATGACGATCGCCGCGTCCTACATCGCGGGCGGCATTATCCCGCTGTCGCCCTACATGGTGCTGCACAGTGCACGCGCGGCGCTGCTGTGGTCGGTGGCCGTGACGCTGATCGCACTTGGGATCTTCGGGTACATCAAGGGACGCTTCACCGGGGCGCGAGCCGCTCGATCGGCCGCACAAACCGTTGTGATCGGCGGACTTGCCGCCGGCGCGGCATTTCTGCTTGCCAAACTTATCTCGTAACCCAAAATGGGAAAACAACTTATGAAGATTCTTGTTGACTGAATGAGTATTCATTCACTACCATCAGTTCAACTTAATAAAGCGCGCGTCGTTGCCATCCTCACCCCACATCTTACGGCGCGCGCTGCTTGCATTTTGAGCCGGTGAGAAGCCGTTTTCCGAACTTAGGGGAGTTGTTTTTCGCACGCAGTCATCATCATCGTTAAAACAGCAGCGAACGCATAGTCGACTCAATCGAACGGAATGAATCCCAGGCTGTTGCTGCCGACATCAACACGTTTTGCCCCAGGCTGCACCGTCAGCCCTGAGCCGGAGTAATCGAAACACCTCATGCAAAGACGGATTGAGAAAGTCGCCGTTCTGGGCGCGGGCACCATGGGCGCTCGCATCTCCGCGCACCTGGCCAATGCCGGTGTTCCTTCTTACTTGCTCGACATCGTTCCCCCGGACGCTGACGGTCCAGCGCGCAACCGCATCGCTGCCGCCGGATTGGAAGCTGCAGTGAAGTCGAAGCCCGCGGCCTTCTTCAAGCCATCGCTGGCGCGGCTGGTCACAGTCGGCAACTTCGAAGACGACTTGCAGAAGCTCGCCGAGGCCGACTGGATCATCGAAGCCGTCGTTGAGGATATGGAGATCAAGCGCACGCTGCTGCGCAAGATCGAAGCGATTCGCAAGCCGGGCACCATCATCACCACGAACACCAGCGGCCTGCCGGTAGCAAAGATCGTGGAAGGCTTCTCCGAAGACTTCCGGCGCTGCTGGTTCGGCACGCACTTCTTCAATCCGCCGCGCTACATGCGCCTGCTGGAACTGATCCCCACGCCCAACACCGACTGCGAGGCCATGGAAGCGATTGCCGGGTTCTGCGACCTGCACCTGGGCAAGGGCGTCGTGTACGCCAAGGACACGCCGAATTTCATCGCCAACCGCATCGGCATCTTCTCCGCGCTGAACGTCATGCGCCTGATGCAGGACATGGACCTGAGCGTGGAAGAAGTGGACGCGTTGACCGGCACCGCCGTTGGCTGGCCGAAGACCGCGAGCTTCCGCCTGGCTGACCTCGTCGGCCTCGACATTCTGGGACACGTCGTCCGCAACAGCGTCACCAATATCAAAGACGAGCGCGGCGACCTGGTTCTGCCCGACTTCTTCAAGGCAATGCTCGAGCGCAAATGGCTCGGCGACAAGGCCAAGCAAGGCTTTTATAAGAAGACGAAGAAGGACGGCAAGAGCGAAGTCTTCGCCATCGACTGGAAAACTCTCGAGTACCGCCCGTCGCAGCGCCCAAAGTTCCCTGCCCTTGAGATGGCCAAGAACATCGACGACCTGCCTGAACGCGTGCGCACGCTGCTGGCGCCGTCGAAGGACAAGGCCAACATCTTCCTCTGGTCGGCACTCTCCGAGTTGTGGACCTACGCGGCGAACCGTATCGGCGAAATTGCCGATTCGGTCGTCGAGATCGATCGCGCGATGAAGATGGGCTTCAACTGGGAGATGGGCCCATTCGAGTTGTGGGATGCGGCGGGCGTTGCCAAGACCGTGAAGCGCATGCAGGTGGAAGGCAAGCCGGTCTCGGCCAATGTCGAGAAACTTCTCGCCTCCGGCAATGAGCGCTGGTACACCGACGACGTGAAGGCTCCGAGCGGACGAGCGTACTTCGATCTGAAGAGTGGTCACTACGCTTCGGAGAAGGTCCCCGAGGGCGTGTGGTCGGTGACCGTGGCGAAGAAGTCCGGGCTGGTGGTGAAGAAGAACGCCGGCGCGTCGCTGATTGATATCGGCGACGGCGTCGGCTGCATCGAGTTCCACTCGAAGATGAATTCGCTGGGCGGCGACATCGTGCAGATGATCATGCAGACGCTGAAACCCGGCGGTGCAGGCGACAACTTCGACGCCTTCGTGATTACCAACGACGCGCCCAACTTCTCCGTCGGCGCCAACATCATGATGCTGCTGATGGCGGTGCAGGAAGAGGAGTGGGACGAGGTCGACCTGGCTGTCAAGCAGTTCCAGAACATGACGCAGGCCATCAAGTTTTCGTCGAAGCCCGTTGTAGTCGCGCCGTTCGGCATGACGCTCGGCGGCGGTTGCGAGATCACGCTGCACGGCGCCGCGCGCCAGCCGCATGCGGAGTTGTACTGCGGATTGGTCGAAGTCGGCGTCGGCTTGCTTCCCGGCGGCGGCGGCTGCAAAGAGATGACGATACGCGCCGTCGACAAAGCGACGCACATTCGTCCGGCCGGCCGCGGTGAGAGCGTCGAGTTGATGGAAGCGCTCAAGCAGGCATTCGAGACGGTCGCGATGGCGAAGGTCTCGATGTCGGCGTTCGAAGCGAAGAACCTGGGCTTCATCTCTCCCGGCGACGACGTCACCATGAACCGCGAGCGCGTGCTGACCGACGCGAAGCAACGCGCGCTGGAACTGGTGCACGAAGGCTATCGGCCGGTGGTGCCGCGCACCGACATTTCGGCACCCGGCGAGAGCATCCTGGCGACGCTGAAACTGGGTGTGCACATCATGCACGAGGGGGAGTTCATCACCGATCACGAGGTGAAGATCGCCAACAAAGTCGCCGAGGTGTTGTGTGGCGGGGCTGTAAATCCAGGAACGCTAGTAAGCGAGCAGTATCTGCTCGACCTGGAGCGCGAAGCATTCAAATCGCTCTGCGGCGAGAAGAAGACGCAGGAGCGGATTCAGTACACGCTGAAGACGGGTAAGACGCTGAGGAACTAGTGGTCAGTGGTCACTGAGTGACCCTCAACACATCATGTTAGTGAGGAAGTAAGATGCTCAAGAAATTTGCGCCAGCAATGATCGTTGTTTTGGGATCTCTGCTGCTTTTTGCGCAGCATGGAACCGCTCCCAATGGATACTATCCGCCGAACTACGGTGGCGACACATTCACTGGAACGGTTACTGCCACCGACGACGCGGCCCAGACAGTCGCGTTGAGATACTCAAAGGGCAAGAAGAGCGAGAACTTCACGGGTCGATTTGATCATCCCTGCTCGATCCCGACCAAGGACGGTCAGCCGATGAAGCCATCTGACATACCTTCGGGTACGGACCTGACTGCCTTCTACAACCACAAGACAACTAAAGTTGCCGATCAGAAACAAAGCGAAGACGTGATCATCGCGTTGACATTCAATTCGTTTCAGGGCAAGCCAATTCCGGAGTCGTCAAGGAAAGTTTATTCCTGCTCCACGGGGCAGACAAAGTATCAGGGACACTAATGTCGTCTTGGTTTTGATTTGGCCCAGAGCTCATGGCTCAAAGCTAATTACTAGCGGCTAATTGCTAATTACTGGGGTTTCCATGCGCGATGTCGTAATCGTATCCGCCGTCCGGACACCGGTCGGCAAGGCTTACAAAGGAACTCTGCGGGCGACGAGACCCGACGACCTGGCTGCCACCGCCATCAAAGGCGCGCTGGAGCGCGTCCCCCAGGTCGAGGCCAGGGAGATCGAAGACGTCATCCTTGGCTGCGCCATGCCCGAGGCAGAACAGGGCATGAACGTCGCCCGCATCGCATCGCTGCGCGCCGGCCTGCCGGTCGACGTCTCGGCAATGACCATCAACCGCTTCTGCTCCTCAGGACTGCAGGCGATTGCCATGGCAGCCGAGCGCATCATGGCGGGCGGCGCGGAGATCATCGTCGCCGGCGGCGTAGAGTCGATGACCATGATCCCCATGGGCGGCCACAAGGTATCGGCGAACCCATGGCTGGTTTCGAACTATCCCGACGCATACCTTTCGATGGGCCTGACTGCCGAGCGACTGGCGAAGCGCTTTAACATCACGCGCGAGCAGTCGGACCAGTTCTCGGTCGACAGCCACAAGAAAGCCGTCGCGGCGATCGAAGCGGGCAGGTTCGACGACGAACTCGTGCCTGTCCCCGTCAGTCTCACCATGCCAAACGGCAGCAAACCGAAACGCGTCGACAGCGTCTTTAAGATTGATGAGGGACCACGTGCCGACACATCGCTGGAAGCGCTGCTGGCGTTGAAGCCGGCGTTCCACGCGAAAGGCACAGTCACGGCGGGAAACTCGTCGCAAATGTCGGATGGCGCTGCGGCGGCGGTGGTGATGTCGGCGGAGCGTGCGCAGGCTCTCGGAATCAAGCCGCTGGCCCGCTATGTGGGATATGCCACAGCGGGGTACAAGCCGGAAGAGATGGGTATCGGCCCGGTCTTCGCCATTCCAAAGGTACTGAAGATGGCTGGACTGAAGATCGATGACATTGACGTGATCGAGCTGAACGAAGCCTTCGCGGCGCAGTCACTGGCGGTCATCCAGGAAGGCAAACTCGATCCGGCACGCATCAACGTGAATGGCGGCGCGATCGCGCTCGGCCATCCGCTGGGATGCACCGGCGCCAAGCTGACCGCCAGCATCCTACGTGAATTGAAGCGCCGCAATGGAAAGTACGGCATGGTGACCATGTGCGTCGGCGGCGGCATGGGCGCGGCAGGCGTTTTCGAGAATTTGCAGTAAGGGTTCACCACGGAGGCACGGAGAGCACGGAGGTTTCGAAGGCGAAACGGCGAACGGATGTTGCGCAGGCAACAGGTTCAACGTTGCGGGACGGCTTAGCGGACGCGGGCTTTGTATCAGGGCACGACTTTAGTCGTGCCGAAAGAGCGATATCGAACGGCGCGGCTTTAGCCGCTGCAAACGGTCCGCAGGGGCTGAAGCCCTGAAACGATGATGAGGCTGTACGGCACGTCTAAAGACGTGCCCTGATACAAGGCTCACGTCACGGTGATCGTAGTCGCTTTGATTCTGGAATTGACTCCGTGACCTCCGTGACCTCCGTGGTGAAAACGATTTGAGAAATTCAGCAACAGCCTTAGCGAACAGCGAAGGGCGAAAGGCGAGAAGTTATGGCAACAACGACGGCAGCTCCCGGAAGCAAGACCAAGACCACGGGCGGAAGTTTCCTGCTCGAAGATCACAACCTCGACAACGTCTTCACCCCTGAAGACTTCAACGAAGATCAGCAGATGATCGTGAAACTCGCCGAGGAGTTCGCGACCAATGAAATCGTGCCCGTCGCCGAAAAGATGGAGCACAAGGACTGGTCAGTCGTGCGGGAGCTGCTGAAGAAAGCCGCGGAGATGGGCCTGACCAACGCCGATATTCCCGCCGAGTACGGCGGCTCCGACATGGACAAAGTCTCGTCGGCCATCATCTCCGACTTCATGTCGAAGTACGGAAGCTTCATGGTATCGCTCGGCGGACACAGCGGCATCGGCACGCTCCCCATCGTCTTCTTCGGTACCGAAGAGCAGAAGAAGAAATACCTGCCCAAGCTCGCCACCGCCGAGATCGTCGGCGCCTATGCCCTCTCGGAGAGCACCAGCGGCTCAGACGCGATGAACAGCCGCACGCGCGCCGTGCTCTCGCCCGACGGCAAGCATTACATCCTCAACGGCGAGAAGATGTGGATCACCAACGCACACTTCGCCGACCTGTTCACCGTCTTCGCGAAAGTCGACGGCGAGAAGTTCACGGCGTTCCTCGTCGAGAAAGATTTCCCCGGCTTCTCGGTCGGCGCTGAAGAGAAGAAGATGGGGATCCGCGGCTCGTCAACCGCGCCGCTCATCCTCAACGACTGCAAGGTGCCGGTCGAGAACGTGCTCGGCGATATCGGGAAGGGCCACATCATCGCCTTCAACATCCTCAACGTGGGCCGCTTCAAGCTGGGCGCCAGCTGCACCGGCGGCGCGCGCTCGTCGCTGGCGCACGCCATCGCTTACGCCAAGGAGCGCAAGGCCTTCGGCAAGACAATCTCCGACTTCGGCCTCATCCGCGAGAAGCTGGCGCAGATGGCGGCGTGGCTCTACGCTTCCGAGTCGATGGTGTACCGCACCGTCGGCATGATGGACACGGCGCTGTCGCTCATCGAGCACAACCCTGAGAGCGTACGCAAAGCGATCGAAGAGTACGCCGTCGAGTGCTCCATCATCAAAGTCTCGGCGTCGGAAATGCTCGACCATGTCGTCGACGAAACCGTCCAGATCTACGGCGGCTACGGCTTCGTCGAGGAGTATCCGGCCGAGCGCGCCTATCGCGATTCGCGCGTAAACCGCATCTTCGAGGGAACCAACGAGATCAATCGCCTCATCATCACCGGATGGCTGCTGAAGCGCGCCATGAGCGGACAGCTCCCGCTGCTGCCGGCGATCAAGAAAGTCATGGACGAGGTGATGGCGGGCCCCTCCGGTGAAGAGCTGGAAGGCGCGCTGGCCGCCGACCGCAAGCTGGTGGAGAACGCCAAGAAGCTCGCCATGCTGGTCGCCGGCGCAGCTTCGCAGAAATACATGCAGAAGCTGGCCGACGAACAAGAAGTCATGGGCGCTATCGCCGACATGGTCATCGAGACCTTCGCCATGGATTCGGCTCTGCTGCGTGCGCGCAAGTACGTCGCGGCACAGGGCGAGCAGAAGTCCGAACTCGTCGTCGCCATGACACAGGTCTACCTCGAGACAGCCTTCAACCGCCTGGAAGCCGCGGCCAAGAAGGTCGTCGCGGCCGTGGCCGAGGGCGACATGCTTCGCACCCAGATGGCGATTGTCCGCCGCCTGGCCAAGCATGACCCGGTCAACGTAATAGCTCTGCAGGAGAAGATTGCCAGCCGTCTTCTGGAGACTGGCAAGTATGTAACTGCGTAGTCCATCGAGCAGTCCAGAGCAGATACGCAGCGGAGCTCTCACATCGAGAGCTCCGTTTTTTATTGCTGTTGGCGGTTCCGGAGGTGCCCAGCATGATTCTCAGCAAATTTTTGACTCGTCCGTAACATCAGTTTCGTTACAAATGGGAGAACATATTCGCATCCGGCAGCATCACACAATGTGTGTGCCCGGAAATTGGGCAGTAAGTAGGTCAAGTTGACCACCTTCAGCAGAATCGTTCGCTCGGTCCGCGCCTTCTCGCGGGAGCTAACCCGACTCCCCATCAAGGTCGAAGCCCCCATAGCACCAACGACCCGCCGGCTTAAGCTCGGCCTTGCTTTAGGCGGAGGCTTCGCCCGCGGCCTCGTTCACATCGGCGTCCTGAAAGCGCTGGAAGAAGCGTCGATTCCCGTCGATTTCGTCGGCGGCACAAGCGTCGGCTCCGTCATCGGAGCCTGCTACTGCGCGGGGATGTCGGCCGGCGAGTTGGAAGAACTGGCTCGGGCCGCACGCTTCAAAGACTTCGCGCGCTGGACGTTTTCGCGCTATGGGTTCTGCAGCAACGACCGCATCACGCAGTTCTGCGCGCGCGTGCTGCGGGTCACGACCTTTGAAGACCTCAGGATCCCGCTGGCGGTTACGGCCACCGACTTTCACACTGGCGAAGCAGTCGTCTTCACGAAAGGGCCGCTGGTCGCTCCCATTCGCGCCAGCTGCGCTTATCCCGGGATGTTCCATCCCGTCGAGATTGACGGCCGGTCTTACATCGACGGCATGCTCGCCTACGCCGTGCCCACAACGCCTCTGCGTGCCATGGGCGCGGAACGAGTGCTGGGCATTTACCTCAGCGCGCACTGGGCGCAGAACCGCCCGCCGCGACACGTCTTCGAAGTCATCGGCCAGTGCTTCTCCATCGCACAGGAGCGAATGTGCGAGCTTTGGAAGAAGGACGCGGATCTTGTAGTCGAGCCCAACGTCAACGGCTTCACCTACGACGGCTTTGATCGCGCCAAGGACCTGATCGCACTGGGCGAGGCGTCGGTTCGTGCGATCGTGCCGCAGTTGCGCACGATGCTGAACCTGCCCAACCCCGACGCGATCATCGCTTCCCTTCCAGCGACGATCCCTCAGCCGACGACGCAGCCCAGCGTAGTGGCTTAGGCTGCCTCAGCGAGAACCCGCGCGGTTGTTGTAATCTTCTGAGGTGGTTTGCGCGTCCGCATCAGGAGATCCGGATTGTCCCGTTCGCTAAGCGTTGCCCTCGCCTGCGCCCTCACCCTGTCCACCATCGCTCCCAGCCAGGAAACCTCGACATCTCCTGCGCCGTTCAATCCGCCAGACAAGATCTTTGGTTTTCATGACGCCACGGAGGAGTTGAAGGCCGAGAAGATCTTCCTCGCCGTCCCCGATCCAAACGAGGCGAAGAAGAACCTGCAGATGCTGACGGCCGTTCCCCACGTCGCGGGCTCCGTCGAGGATCACCGTACCGCTGCGTACGTCCTCAGCAAGTACCAGGACGCCGGCCTCGATGCGCACATCGAGGAATACAAGATCTGGATGGGCCTGCCGGTCGACATCCGCGTCGACCTGCTCGAACCCGAAAACGTCTTGATGCATGGCCCCTCACCCGAGAGCGTCGCGGACGACCTCTTCCAGAAGGACCCGCGCATTCTTCCGGCGTTCAACGAGTACTCTGCCAACGGCGATGTCACCGCCCAAGTCGTGTACGCGAACTATGGCCGCGCGGAAGACTTCCAGAAGCTGAAGGACTTGGGCATCGACATCAAGGGCAAGATCGTCATCGTTCGCTATGGCGAAACGTTTCGTGGCGTGAAGCCGTTCCTTGCCGATCAGTACGGGGCTGCCGGGGTCATCATCTACTCTGACCCGCAGGACGATGGCTACGTAAAGGGCGACCCGTATCCGAAGGGCCCGTGGCGTCCCGCGACCGGTGTGCAGCGGGGCTCGGTGCAGTACCTGTTCCGCTACCCCGGAGATCCAACCACGCCGGGCATCGCCTCGACCATGGATTTGCCGGAGAGCAAACGAACGCAACCCGACAAGGCAACCGACTTGCCGCGCATTCCGATCACGCCGCTGTCCTATGCGGACGCTTCACCCATCCTGCAAAACCTCGGCGGCCCGGAGTCACCTCGCTCTTGGCAGGGCGGATTGCCCTTCACGTATCACATCGGACCGGGCCCGGCGAAAGTGCGCATGACCGTCAAGCTTGCCTATCGCTACACGACGATCTGGGACGTGGTCGGCATGGTGAAGGGTACGCAGTCGCCGAACGAATGGGTTGTCACGGGCAATCATCGCGACGCGTGGGCTTTCGGCGCAGTCGATCCCAACAGCGGCACGGCCTCGCAGTTGGAAGCCGTTCGCGGCATCGGCGAGTTGCTGAAAACCGGCTGGAAGCCGAAGCGCACGATGGTCTTTTGCAGCTGGGACGCCGAAGAGGAGGGCCTGATCGGTTCGACCGAATACGCGGAAAAGCACGTGCAGGAGTTATCCCACGCTGTGGCATATTTCAACATGGACGTGGCCGTCGCCGGCCCGAACTTCGGCTCCTCGGCGGTACCTAGCCTGAAGCAGTACATGCGCGACGTCACCAAGTCGGTGCCCAGCCCGAAGGGCGGCAGCGTCTACGACCAGTGGAAGGCCTCGCAGGACAAAGACGAGGAGAAGAATGACAATCGTCGCGACCAGGCGCTGACTGGAACGCCGGCCGACAAATCGAATGCCACGGTCACGAAAGATGTCCACGTGGGCGACCTCGGCAGCGGCTCCGATTACACCGCCTTCCTCCAGCATCTCGGAGTGCCGTCGGTCGATATGGGCTCCAAGGGTCCGTACGGCGTCTATCACTCGGCCTTCGACAACTTCGAATACTTCACGAAGTTCACCGATCCGACATTTGTGTACGAGCAGGAGATGGCTCGCGTTTATGGCCTGGCGGTCATGCGCATGGCATCGACCGAAGTCCTGCCGATGAACTACGAAGAGTACGGCAAGGAGATCTCCGAGTACCTGAAAGCAGCGGACACGAAGTCGAAAGCTGCGTTCGGTAGCCAGGCGCCGTCCTTCGCCGATGCGCAAAGTGCCGCCACGCGAATCACTAACGCAGGCGCGAGCCTGATGAAGATGCAATCCGACTTCAAGGGCGACGCGGGCCTTGTGAACCTGATTCTGCGCAACACTGAGCGCATGTTTCTCATCGAGCCCGGCCTCCCCGATCGGCCTTGGTTCAAGCACGCAATCTACGCTCCCGGCGAGCACACCGGCTACGCAGCGGTCGTGATTCCCGGTGTGAATGAAGCCATCGAAGCCAAGGACCTGACGCTGACGAAACAGCAGCTACTGGTCTTGACGACGGCGTTGAACCGCGCGGCCGGCGCGCTGGAAGCGACGCACTGAGAATTCTTCGGGCCACTCCACTACGAGCGGTACTAAGTCGTCGTTGGCAACTTCCCGGTGCGTCTGTCTTGTATCAGGGCACGACTTCAGTCGTGCCGTATACGCTTATTAGGGTGTAGGGCTTTAGCCCCTGCTCACGGTTTGCAGCGGCTAAAGCCGCCCGGACTTGCTCGACTTGCGGCACGACTGAAGTCGTGCCCTGATACAGCCCTCACATATCGTTCAATCTTTGCTGGATCTGGAGTTATAGCCCACCGAAGAGCGCACCTACGCGAACCATAGCTGACCTGCCACTAGCTTCGGATTCCGACAAGGCCATCGTCGCTCTTGGTGTAACCTGTTCGATTTGGGGGTTACATCAGAATGACGTCTGCCCGCGGCGGCCGTACGCTGCCTCTCGCCCTTCTCCTCACCGCTTGCCTTCTTCTCGTTCCGGCCTTGATCGCGCAGCAGTATTCGCCATCGCTTTATTCCGGAATGCAATGGCGTCAGATCGGCCCATTCCGCGCAGGACGCGTCACCGGCGTGACCGGAGTTCCAGGCCAGCCAGCCGTCTATTACATGGGCACAGCGGGCGGCGGCGCGTGGAAGACCACCGACGGCGGCATGGTATGGAAGCCGATTTTCGACAAACAGAAGGTCGCATCGATCGGCGCGATCGCTGTCGCGCCGTCAAGCACGAAGGTCGTTTACATAGGAACCGGCGATGTCAGTAACGTCGGCGGTGCGGTGAACCAGGGCAACGGCATGTGGAAGTCGACCGACGGCGGCGAAACCTGGCAGCACATCGGACTGGAAGATTCGCGGCACATCGGCGCAATCTGGGTCGACCCGAAGAACGCCGATATCGTCTTCGCCGCGGCGCTCGGGCACACCTTCGCCCCCAATGAAGAGCGCGGCGTCTTCAAGACCACAGACGGCGGAAAGACCTGGCGCAAGGTTCTCTACAAGGACGACAAGACCGGCGCGATCGACGTCGCCTTCGCCCCTGACAACCCGCAGATCGGCTTTGCCACATTGTGGTACCACTACGTGAATCCCGACACGCCCTTCGCCGGACTGCTCGGCACCGGCGGCGCTGGCGTTTACAAGACAACCGATGGCGGCGAGACCTGGCAGCCACTCGACATCCCGCAGTTTGCCAAGGCCCATCTCGGACGCATGGGCGTTGTCGTCGGACTCGGAGGGCAGCGCGTGTTCCTCATCGTCTCCGAGCGCAAGGAGGGTGGACTCTATCGCTCGGACAACAGCGGCGCAACCTGGAAGAAGATCACGCAGGACGAGCGTGTCACCGGCAATGGTTACTTCAGCAAGGTCTTTCTCGATCCGCGCAACCAGGACATCGTCTACGTCGCCCAAACTTCGCTCTACCGCTCGACGGACGGAGGCGTGACCTTCGAGTCCTACAAGGGCGCGCCGGGCGGAGACGACAATCACGCGCTGTGGATCGACCCAACCAACTCCGACTACATGATCATGGGCAGCGATCAGGGCGCGACCATCAGCATGGATGGTGGCAAGTCGTGGACGTCGTGGTACAACCAGCCGACCGGGCAGATCTACCACGTCTCCACCGACAACCGCTTCCCATACTGGGTGTACGGCACGCAGCAGGACTCGGGTTCGGTCGGCACGCTCAGCCGCGGCGACTACGGCGCAATCACCTTTCTCGACTGGGACCCGATCGGCGCCTACGAGTTCGGCTACATCATTCCAAGCCCTACCGACCCCAACATCCTCTATGCGGGCGGCGAGGCACGCGGCCTGTGGCGCGTTGATCGCACCAATCGCCAGGTGAAGGTCATCTCGCCCAACGTGAGCCGCGACGGCGACTACCGCACCGCCACCAATCCTCCGCTGGCATTCTCGCCGCAGGATCCGCACACACTGTACGAAGGTACGCAGTTCGTCATGGCCACCACAGATGAGGGCAGGACCTGGAAGGCGATCAGTCCCGATCTGACCAACCGCCCCGACGAGCCTTTGCCTCCCTCTCCAGCGCAGGAAGAGAAAAAGCCCGAAGCTGCCAAGAGCGAGCAGACGAAAGAGAAAGAAGCCGAGAACAAGAAGCCGAAGTCGCAGGAAGAGGAGCAAACACTGCGCCCACCAGACCGCCGCGCGATAACGACCATCGCACCATCAACCTTGAAAGCCGGAGTGATCTGGGTGGGCACCAACAACGGCCTCGTGCAGGTCACGACCGACAACGGCGCGACGTGGCAGAATGTCTCGCCTTCGGGACTGCTCAAGTATTCCGAAGTCACGATGATCGATGCGTCGCATTACGACTCCTCGACGGCATACGTTTCGGTCGACAATCACCAGGGCAACGACTTCAAACCGCACATCTTCTGTACCACCGATTATGGCAAGAGCTGGCAGGAAGTCGTGAACGGCATCCCGGAGTTCAGCTTTGTGAAGGTCGTTCGCGAGGACCCGAAGCGCAAGGGCCTGCTTTACGCCGGCACCGAGACCGGTCCTTTCGTCTCGTTTGATAACGGCGATCATTGGGGCACGCTGCAGCAGAACATGCCGACCGTTTCCGTGCGCGACATGGTTGTACATGACGACGATCTGGTCGCCGCGACATACGGCCGCGCATTCTGGATCCTCGACGACGTGTCGCCGCTGCGACAGATTACCGAGAAGGTAGCCAACTCCGACGTGTATCTCTATCGGCCGGCGGCCGCGATTCGCGTGCGCAACGACATGAACCAGGACACGCCGCTCCCACCGGAACTGCCCGCGGGCGACAACCCACCGACCGGTGCGATCCTCGACTACTACTTCAAGACGCCGCCGCAGAGTGAAGTCACGATCGGCATCTACGATCCGAAAGGACAGCTCGTTCGCCAACTCTCGAGCAAAGCGGAGACCATTCGCACGGAAGAGCCGCCACCGGTTCCAAATTACTGGCTCTATCATCCGACGCCGCTGCCGACCAACGCCGGCATGAATCGCTACATGTGGGACCTGCGCTACACGGCGCCCGATGCGTTGCAGCACACCTATCCGATCTCGGCGCTTTACGAGCGCACGCACGCCGAGCCGCAAGGTCCGCTCGCTGTGCCGGGCCGTTACGAGGTGCGCCTCACCGTCGACGGCAAGACCTACAAACAGCCCCTCAACGTCACGATGGACCCACGCGTGAAGATCACGCAGGCCGAACTGATGCAGCAGCTCGACTTCGGGCAGCGGATCGACAAGCTGATCACGCAGTCGTACGACATGCACGAGCAGGCGGCAAAGCTTCTCACCGAAGTTGACGATCGCCAAAAGGCGCTGAAGGACAACGACGGGGCGAAAGCCGCTCTCGACGCCGTGAATCAGTTCCAAACGAAGGCCCAGAAGCTGCAAGGTGAAGCGCAACGCGGCTTCGGCGGATTCGGCAAACCCAAGCCGACCTTCACGCTGCTGAATGGCGAACTGTCGAACCTGGCTGAAACCGCGGGCCAGGCCGACCAGGCGCCGACCGACGCCATGCGCGTTGCCTATCGTGACTACTGCCAGGATCTGACGAAAGCCGCGCAACAGTGGTCGGAGTTGATGAAGACGGAACTGCCTGCGGTCAACACGCAACTGACGCAGCAGAAGCAGCAGCCTCTAACGGCGGTAATGGAGACCAGCAGCGTCTCAGCGTGCCAATAGGAGCTATTCACCACCGAGACACAGAGGCACAGAGAAGTCCTGGGGCTCGTGCTCTGGAATATTCAGCGTTTCGCACATGTGATTGTCATCCTGAGCGCAGCGAGGCGCGAGCCGAGCGAAGTCGAAGGACCGCTATCGCCGGAACAGTCTTGACACGGAGTTCCCCGAAGGAAGCCAGTACCGTATGGAGTGTGCTCCACTGGGCGTCAAGCCGTTTAGCAGCGAACAAAAGTTCAAAACCGAGTGAGAAATCCAAACGAGTATAGCGGTCCTTCGACTCCGCGTCCGCCGACTCGCAAGATCCGGCGGGTCGAAAAAAGCGGACGGACGCTCCGCTCAGGATGACAATCCGTAGATTTAGCCCTAGCCCACCGGCTGCGCCACCGGCGCCTCCACCGGCTCCAGGCGAGCGGTGAAGTGCCGCAGGAATGGCGCCTGGTACGTGAGCTTCATGCCGCGAATCTTTTCGCGCCGCTTCCACACTTCCAGGATCACCTCGATCACGTAATCGATGTGGCTCTGCGTGTACACGCGTCGCGGTATCGCCAGTCGTACTAGTTCCATCTTCGCGGCGTTGCCGAACATCAAGCTGCCAATCTCGACGGAGCGAATCCCGCCTTCGAGATACAGCTCCGCTGCTAACGCTATCCCCGGAAACTCGGACAAGGGAATGTGCGGCAGGAAGGCTTTTGCGTCGAGATATACGGCGTGTCCGCCTGGCGGCTGCACGATCGGTACACCTTGCTGAGCGATGTGATTGCCCAGGTACGCCGTCGACGCAACGCGATACCGCAGGTAATCTTCCTCGAGCGACTCCTGCACACCGACGGCAATCGCCTCCAGGTCGCGGCCGGCGAGGCCACCGTACGTGGGATAGCCCTCCGTCAGGATCAGCAGGTCTTTTTCTTGCGCTGCGAGAATGCCGTCATTGGTGCAGAGGAAGCCGCCGATGTTCGCCATACCGTCCTTCTTGGCCGACATGGTGCAGCCGTCGCCCAGCCGGAACATCTCCTGCGCGATCTCTTTAGGCGTCTTCTTCTCGTAGCCGGGCTCGCGCTGCTTGACGAAGTATGCGTTCTCGGCGAAGCGGCAGGCGTCGAAGTACAGCGGGATGCGGTACTTCTTGCACACCGCTTTCACGGCTCGCGCGTTCTCCATTGAGACCGGCTGGCCCCCGCCGGAATTGTTGGTGATAGTCAGCATCACCAGCGGCACGCGCTCTCGGCCGACGCGCAGGATCAACTCCTCCAATGCGGCGACGTCCATGTTGCCCTTGAACGGGTGCCACAGCGAGGGTTGACGCGCCTCCGCGATCGGCAGGTCGACAGCCTCAGCGCCGACGAATTCGACGTTCGCGCGCGTGGTGTCGAAATGCGTGTTGTTGGGAACGACGTCGCCCTTCTTGCAGGCAACGCTGAACAGGATGCGCTCGGCCGCGCGTCCCTGGTGCGTCGGGATCACGTATTCGTACCCGAAGATGTCCTGGATCGACGAGCGGAAGTGATCGAAGCTGCGGCTGCCCGCGTAACTCTCGTCGCCGCGCATCACCGCGGCCCACTGCTCGGTCGACATCGCGCCCGTGCCGGAGTCGGTCAGCAGGTCGATGAGGACGTCATCGGCAGGCAGAAGAAACAGGTTGTAGTGTGCGGCGCGCAGCAGCGCCTCGCGCTCTTCGCGAGTGGTCCAGCGGATGGGTTCGACGCTCTTGATACGAAACGGTTCAATGATGGTGCTGGTTGGCATGGAACTTTCCTCTTACACAACAGTCCATGCTCGGCTTTTTGCGACCCGGGATGCAGTGACCAATGTCACAGAGGAGGTCGCAGGTTGCCGACGAAAACCCTTGTGCCCTAAATGTTTGCTATCACGAGGAGGCCCTTCAGGCCGATGAGGGATCTGCTTTCGGTCGCCCCGGAACGATCCTTCTCACACTCACAAACAGAGATTCCTCCCTGCGCTCGGAATGACAATCTTTAGAGGAATGGGCGGATTGCCGGCGTTAGGCCACTCTGCGCGACTTCACCGCATGGTTCGCCAACTCATTGGCGTCGCGGTTACGCTCGCGCGGGACGTGAGCGATGGAGAAGTTCAAACCGCGGGCTAGTTTGCGGCAGGTCCAGTTCAGCGAATGCAGGCGCGGGCTGCGGCAGTTGTACTCGCCAGTCATCTGCTTTACGACGACTTCGGAGTCCGAATAGACGTGGAGGGTCTTCGCGTTGACCGAGACGGCGTGCTGGAGGGCCTCCAGCAGGGCAACGTATTCCGCGACATTGTTGTCCTGAAGGCCGATCCACTTGGCGATGCGAACGGTTTCGCCGCCCGGAGCCTCGATCACCACGCCAATGCCGGATGGACCCGGGTTTCCATGCGAGCCACCGTCGACATACGCGATGAGATCGGACATTCCGCTCCTAGGAACCCGGTCCTGCCAACTCAAAGATGCTGCAGATGCTGACCACCGTCAAGACGCTGATGTGGTTCCCCAAAATTCTACCGTGGTTGTGCCTCGTTTCTGTGAAAAAAATGTGGGCGAGAGTTGAATATCAGTGCGCACGAATCGGAAACTCAGCTGAATTCTATCGTTTGCAGAAAAAGATACTCACACAAAAATAACCCGTGATTGCACCAACCTTGGGCGTTGACATTTTTTCATCCCAGCGTAAAGTGGCTTTCGTCGACGGCAGAAAAGGACAGCAACAAATACGTAGCTGCTCCGAAGTAAGCTGAGTGATCGGTTCGATCCAGGCGACTGGAACAACCGCCGGACCCGAAAAAACCGACTGCGTTGCGAGATGTCAGCCGGGGTTCGGAACCCGCGAAAGCGGTGATCGCACGAGGATCGTGGCGGTACATGCCTCCACGCCGTTGGCTCTCTCGCAGGAGCTGCCGGCTAGGGCATAACCAAAGTCACTTTCTTCCATCGACGGCAGAAAAGGGCGGAGCCGCAAGCACTGCTCGAAGTACGCCGGGGGATCGGTTCGATCCGGGCAACCGGAACAACCGCCAGACCCGAAAAAACCGACTGCGTTGCGAGATGTCAGCCGGGGTTTGGAACTGCGAAAGCAGTGATCGTTCAAGGGCTGTGACGGTACATGCGTCCACGCCGCAGGCTCCCTCGCAGGAGCGGGCGGCTAGAGCATAACCAAAGTCACAGCCTTTTCCATTTTTTAGCGACTAGCAATTAGCAATTAGTTGCGTGCTAAGCGTCCATTGAGCGCCACTCGACCTTCACCCTGCGCGCTCTTACGGCTCTTCCCTGAAATTGTCATCCCGAGCGCAGCCGAGGGATCTGCGGTTCGCATCCAGCGGAGAATTGCTCGCTGTTTGCATACACCCGATCACCGCTGATCGGACGAACTGCGTCATTGCACCCGCTGCAGGATCGACCGCTCCTCAACCTGTATGCACCTTGACTGCTCCGCGAAGGCAAAGTTCTGCCTCGCGTCCTCATCGTTCATCAACGCTTCCCGATAACGCTGGTACGCCGCGAGGTCGGTGAAATTGATGAACGCATAGCCGATGTTCGTCGCTCCTGCAATCTTTGTCGGCACGAAGTAGCCCAGCAGCTCTCCCCCACAACGTGGGATGCTCTTCGTCCAGTTGCGGGCGTATTGCTCGAAGTCCGCGTGTTTGTTCATGTCGATGGTGTAGCGAATGCAAATCGTGATCACGTTGTCTCCTGTTTAGGTTTCCGCGCGAAACGTCTTGCCCAGTTCATTGCCGAGCCCAAAATAATGGCGGAAGTTGTAAATCAGCGGCTGCCACTGCCGCGGGTCCACATGATGGCTGCCGAGTACAAAGCGGCGAGCGATGTGTACGCGCAGAATTTCAACCTCGACCGCGGCCGCACCTCCGGCCTCCTGCAATCGGCGGTCGCCAGCCAATGCGTGAATGCGCGTGACCCTGGCTTCCAGTTGCGCCGGACATTCCTTCACGCGGGGAGCGGCAACGATTTCGCTGGCAATCGGCGTGAGCCCGGCTGCGCCGAACTTGTCGGGCTCGAAACGGAACCGGCTGTCCTTATCGCCAGGTACAGGGTTTCGGCCGGTGAGTGGCGCCAGTCGTTCGACGTGCTGCCACAAATCCGGCGAAGGTAAATTCACCACGCAGTCTGGTCGTTCTTGCAGATTGATACTCGTCTGCGACTGCAGCGAGATGCCCAGCAGCATCGTCCAGCCGAGCGCCCAGAACGAGGACATGGGCGCAAGATTCGGCGTCCCATCAGGATTGCAAGAGCTGATCAGCGCGACCGGCGTTCCGAAGTAAAGAATCTTGGGTTCGAGTGTCTGAAACGCTGACTCTGCAGCAGAATTAACGTCGAGGACCGTCATGAATCCAAGTTAGCTCGCGCGAACTCACGCATGTTTCAGCGATGGCTGAACGATGGATGCCCTACTGCACGGCGTGGCCTAGCACGCGCGACAACTCACGACGACCCGAGAGCGACACGTGCACCGCGCGGCTGCGCTTATCGCGAGTGATCCAGCCCGCCGCAAGAAAGCTGTTGCAGACGGCGGCACCCAAGGCTCCGGCGAGGTGGTCGCGGCGCTCCGTCCAATCGAGGCAACGTCGCGCAAAGCAACGTCGTGATCGCCGCAGTTCCTCGACGTCGATCTTCCACTTGCCCAGGAAGTGCTCGCCGCGCCGCGTGAGTTCGTAGTCCCGCTGTCCGCTGGGCACGAGCAGGCCGTCTCGCTCGAAAAGGTCCATGACTTGCACCGCAAGCTCGCCGGCGAGATGGTCATAGCACGTGCGCGCGTAGCGGAACACTTCGTCGCCGCGGTTTGGCCGGTATTTGTCGGAGGTCGATATTACGCCCAGCGCTTCGATTGCGTGCGCGACCTGTTCGTTGGCAATCGAGTAGTACCGGTGCCGCCCTTGCTGCTTCACGGTGAGAAATCCGCCATTCACCAGTTGGGACAGATGCATGCTGGCCGACTGCGCGGAAACTCCGCCGATGCGCGCGAGTTCTCCGGAGGGTAGTGCCCGCCCGTCGAGCAACTCCGCCAGCATCGCCGCGCGGCTGGGATCGGCGATGAGCGCCGCCGTTGCTGCCAAGGGAAATTTCGCACTCATGACATCAGCATAAACCGAAGATTGCAGCGATGTTTCAGCGCAACCTTAACTATGGATGTACAGCTCGCACCCGCGACCCGCATCGAACCCAGCAACTCCGTTTTGCTTCTAAGATAGGCATATGGTGTTGCGTGTGGGCCGCGTCCTTGCCCTTGTACTTTTGTCTTTATCCAGCATAGCGTTCGCCGACACGGCGGCGTTCGATCTTCCCGGTCCGCGGGTCGAAGTACGCGTGACGCGCGGCAAGACAGAGCTGCCCATCGCCGAGGTGCCTAATCTGCAGGCGGGCGACCGTCTGTGGATTCATCCTGATTTCCCCGATTCACAGAGCGCGCACTACCTGCTCATCGTGACCTTTTTGCGCGGCACGACGAATCCTCCGCCGGAAAAATGGTTCACGCGCATTGAGACCTGGAACAAGAAGGTGCGCCAGGAAGGTGTCATGATCACGGTGCCCAACGGCGCAGAGCAGGCGTTAATGTTTCTCGCGCCGGAGACAGGCGGTGACTTCGGCACGCTGCGCTCCAACGTGAGCGGCCGCCCCGGAGCCTTCGTGCGCGCCTCGCAGGACTTGAATCGTGCCGCGCTCGACCGTACACGTCTCGACCTGTATCTCAACACGGTGAAGCAGGCGTCGGACACTGATGCCGACAAGCTGAAGGAGAGCTCGACGCTGGTAGCGCGCAGCCTGGGAATCAAGCTCGATGACGATTGCTTTAAGAAGCCGGTGGACCAGGAAGCATCGTGCCTCATGCAGCACTCCGATCAGCTCGTGCTCGACGATCCGCACAGCCAGTCAATGGTCGCGGAGTTGACCTCGGGGGCCTCTGCTGACCTCATCGGACAAATCAGCAGCACGCGCCTGATGGGCAGCGGCTATTACAGCGCCTACGTCGGCGCGGTGGTCGACGTCGTCCGGCTAATGACCAGCTTCCACACCGCCGAATATCAGTACATTCCGGCGCTGGCGCTGCCGAAGCACGATCAGCTGAACCTGCAACTGAACTCGCCGCCGTCGTTTCAGAAGCCGAAGTCGGTGCTGGTGATCGGCCTGCCGGCCATCGAGACGCCACAACTGCCACCCTTGCGCGCCGTCGATCCAAAGGGTGTGTACTGCGTGCAGAACTCCGCGCTGGTTGTGCCTGCCGAGGGCGCGCCCCTCGCCTTCTCCACCAGTCTCGGACACGATTGGGTGCTGCACCTCTACAGCAAGTCGTCGGGAGCATCGCTCGATGTGCCGATGAAGCCCGATGCCGCAAAGGGCGGCTTCGTCATCGACTCACAGCCGCGCAAAGGCGTCAACGGCCAGTCCGCTCCGGCGGTTCCAACCGAAGCCGACCTCGCCAAGCTCGGCCCCGACGTGAGTGGCACGTTGAAAGCGCAGTGGGGATTCGACGCCTTCGAGGGCCCGACGTTTCGTCTACGCACCTCGCGATCCGCTGACTGGAGTCTGGCTTCGGCTGACCAGTCCGCACTCATCGTCGGCCGCGATGACACTGTGCACCTGAAGTCGGACCAGGCGGTGTGCGTCGACAAGGTGAGTGTCGAAGATGCGCAGGGCAAGAAACTCGAGGCCAAGCACAAGCTCGTCAAGCCGGACGAGTTGCAGGTCGAAATTCCGCTCAAGAACGTTACCGCCGGACAGCTCACGATGCAGGTCCAGCAATACCGCCTCTCAACACCCGACAAACTTACGCTGCAGAGCTACGCCGAGGCCGGTCACCTCGACAGCTTTCACCTCGATGCCGCCGATCGCCAGGGAACATTGAAAGGAACGCGCCTGGATGAAGTCGCCAGCCTCGAACTGAATGGCGTGCAGTTCGCACCCGGTGGTTTGTCGCGCTCCGGAAACTCTGACGAACTCGCGATGATCGCACCCGATTCAGCCGACCTAAGCAAACTGACGTCGGGCACCACCGCCACCGCGCATGTGAAGCTGAAAGATGAACGCTCACTCGATCTCGCGACGACGGTGCAGGCCGCGCGTCCGAAAGTGACGCTGATCAGCAAGAGTATCCAGCAGAACGCGCCGGCGAACGCTTCGCCGATCCAGCTGCAAGGAGACGATCAGCTGCCACAGAATGCCACGCTCTCGTTTTCGTTGAAGTCGCAGGTAGCTTCGGCATTCCCGCGCAACGAAACCATCGAGGTCGCGACCGCCGACGACTCAGTCCACACCGTGTTGAGCATTGCCGACGGCACGCTCACCATGCAGGATGAGCAGACGGTGCTTGCGAAGCTCGACCCGACGAAATCTCTTGGCGCCTCGGCATTCGGTCCACTGCGCTTCCGTCCCGTGGACGCTAACGGTGAGAAGGGAGATTGGCAGCCCCTGGTGACACTGGTCCGCTTGCCGACGCTGGACGCGCTGAGGTGCCCGCACGAAAACGACGAGCAGTGTACGCTGAGTGGCTCGGGCCTCTACCTGCTCGACTCGATCTCGACCGATCCGCAATTCCAGCAGAGCACACCGGTGCCCGACGGATTCGCCGGATCGTCGCTGAACGTCCCGCATCCTAAGGGGCAGGATTTGTACGTGAAGCTGCGCGACGACCGCTCGACGGTGAACAAGCTGGATCTGCCGGTGGAGCATTAGTGGCCGGTGGTTAGTGGTCAGGAAAACCGGGTTGGCCGCCTTTCAGAGAAACTTGCACTGCGTGTGCTGGCCACTGGACACTAGCCACCGGCCACTTCTTCACAGCCACCCCTTCGCCCTTGCGATTCTTGCCGCCTCCACCCGATTCGCGGCGCCGAGCTTATTTATCGCTTCCGAAAGATAATTCCGTACCGTCCCTTCCGAAAGGTTCAGCTCGTTCGCGATGTCGAGTGTCGAGGTTCCGTCGCCCGCCAGTCGCAGCACCTGCCGCTCGCGGTCGGTGAGTGGGTCGGGCTCGTCGCTCCACGCCTCGGCTGCCAGTTGCGGATCAATGACGCGCAGTCCTTTGTGCACGCGACGCACGGCATCGGCGAGCTGTTCCGCGGGCATGTCTTTGAGGAGATATCCCGACGCGCCTGCATCGAGCGCTCTTCGCAGATATCCGGCGCGGGCAAACGTGGTGAGAATGATGACGCGGACGGGAACGCCGCTTTGCTTGAGCTCGGCCGCTACCTCCAACCCGCTCAGCTTCGGCATCTCGATGTCGGTGATGAATACCTCGGGCCGCGCTTGCTTGACCGTGGCGAGCGCCTCTTCGCCATTGCGCGCGCGAGCGACGACCTCGATGTCGTCTTCCATTTCGAGAAGGGCTGCGAGCGCGCCCAGCACCATCGCCTGGTCTTCGGCGATGACTACCCGTATCCTGTCGCGCTTGGCGCCGGTCATGCTCTCAGTTTCGCAGAGCAGAGCCGGGCGACGCTAGCCCAACGTGCCCGAGCTTGGAGCGAGTGGCAAATGTATTACCAGCCGCGTACCAGCCGCGGTCTGCCGTTGCAGCGAGCCGCCAATCGCTTCCAACCGCTCACGCATACCACGCAGTCCGTTGCCTTCGGGACTGTCCACACCGCGACCATTGTCGGCAATCTCGAGCGTACAGACGTTTTTCTCACATTGCAGCTTTACCTTGCAGCGTTGTGCCTGCGCGTGCCGCACCACGTTCGTCACCGCTTCGCGCAAAGCGAGAGCAAGCACAGTTTCCTGCGCCGCCGTCAGCGGCAGCTGATCGAATTCGCAATCAACAGTGATGCCCGCCGTCTCCAGCGTCTTGCGCGCACGAACCAGCTCCGCTGCGATTCCTTGGCCGCGATAGCCACTGATGGCTTCGCGCACATCGGCCAGCGCGGCGCGCGAGGTCTGTTCCACCTCGAGCATCTCCTGTTTCGCACGCTGCGGATCGCGGTCCACCAGCTTGCGCGCCAGCTCAGCTTTCAGCGTGATCAGCGATAAGGTGTGCCCCAGCAGGTCGTGCAGATCGCGCGCGATGCGCTCTCGTTCGGCAACTTTGGCAAGGTGTTCGATCTCGGCATCAGCCTTGCGCAGCTTCTCTCCGGCATAATGCGCCATCGCCCCAATGTGGTTCCCAACGCCGACCAGGATCAACAGCAATCCCATCGAACCCCATGCCGGAGGAGGCACCTGATGGTATCGCGCATAGATTCCCAACAGGGCCAGTGCGGCTCCAATGAGCAGTACAACGCGCGAACGGTTGGTCGTGAATGCGCCCGACGCGATCGCATAAATCAGCAGGGCCGAGACCGCTCCGTTGTGCGTCGGAATCATCACCGACGCCATGAACAGCATCGCTACCGCTGCATACAGACGCTTAGGCTCAGGATGCGAGAACGAGTAAAGATAGAGCCAGATAAAAAACAGCCCGAAGAGAGTGTTGCCGATCCATTGCAGCACGCTGCCGCTGCCATTCCACAGCGGATCGAGGAAGAACCAGATCATGAACGGCAGCCAGATGATCGGCATCCAGCGATGCTCGTCATCGGACGGATAGATGTAAAACCAGAATCGTTTTATCGCGTCCATGAGCGGCTCCCTTCGTTGGCTGCATTATTGTCATCTGTAATTGGCGCGTGGCACAAGCACATACCACGCTAGCGACGATACAACGAGAGCCACGGCCAGCCAGCGAAAGTGACCACTCAGCGTCAGCCCAAGGAAGAGTCCATTCGTCACCGCCCAAAGAATCCACTGCGCGCTTTGGCTTTTCATCGACGGAACCCCGCTTTGAGCTGTGAGCCATTAGCTGTGAGCTATGAGCCTTAGACTAATCACTAGTCACTAATTACGAATTACTAATTGCTAATTACTAATTACTGGTTTCTGCCTCACCCATACGTCTCCCCCTCGTCCTTCCGATAGCCCCACGCTGCCAATCCCAGGCAAATCAACGTGAACGCGATCAGCGCCTCCACATGTCCCCACGTCGTGGCCGGTTCCGTCGTCATTCCGACCGTGCCGAGCGCCATCTGGCTCATGTGATACGCCGGCAGGAATTTTGCGAAAGTCTGCAATCCGTGCGGCAGCATAAACAGCGGGATCCACAGGCCGGAGCAGAACGCCATGGGAAGGTAGATCAGGTTGACGACTGCCGGCGCTGAATTCGGTTTGGCAAAGTATCCGATCGCCAAGCCCATCGCGCCGAACGGAATCGAGCCGGCCACCAGGATGCCGATCAGCTTCGCCGCAATTGCAACGGGCAGGTGCACGCCGCCAAATACAACTCCGACCGTCAGCAGCAGCGACATGATCACCGTGCTGAACACGACCGCCGCAAACAACTTGGCGAAGAAGTATGCGCCGATCGGCATCGGCGAAGCGCGCTTCACCTGCAGCCAACCCTGGCCGCGCTCGATCGCCAAACTCACCCCGAATCCGAACAGCGACACCGCCATCACTCCAAAGCAGCCCATCGTGGCCAGCATGTAGGTTGCGTTATCGTTGCGGACTGCGGCGTTGCTGCGCCCCAGCACGATGCCGAAGAGCACGTAGAACATCAGCGGAAACGCGATCGTGGAGATTGCGTATACGGGAATGCGCGAATTCTTGAGCAGTTCGTACTTCGCTTCTTTCGCGAAAATTGCCAGTGTGCGCCCGAACGAGCGCTTCGCTGTCGCCAGCGGAGCAGGAAACGTGGTAGCCGCCATGTCAGTTCTTCTCCTTCGACTCGGCATTGGGATTCTGCGTCAGCGCCAGGAACGCCTCTTCCAGCCCCGCATTCGTCACCTCGAGGTCGCTGAGCCACGCGTCGCGCTGCAACAGCTCGCGCACCACCGGTTCGGCAACGTTCACCTGGATCTGTAATGTGTTGCGATCGGCGGTAGCGTTGAGTACGCCCGGGATGTGCCGCACCTCTTCGAGCGAGAGCCGGCTGGTGCAGCGGATCTGCTTGCCCATGGCGCGCGACTTGATCTCGGCCGGCGTACCCTCAGCGATCACCTTTCCCTTGTTCAGTACCAGGATGCGGTCGGCGAGTGCGTCGGCTTCGTTCAGGTAGTGCGTGGTGAGCAGCACCGTCTTGCCGCGCGCAATCAGGGTGCGAATCTGCGCCCACATCAGGCGGCGCGCCTCGACGTCAAGCCCGACCGTAGGTTCGTCGAGGAACAACAAATCCGGATTGCCGCACACCGAGATCGCAAAGAGCACGCGCTGCTTCTGTCCGCCTGAGAGTTCGCCGTATCGACGATCCTTGATGTCGTTCAGACCGGCGATGGTCAGCGTCTCTTCCATCGATAGCGGGTTCGGGTAATAGGACGAGAACAGGTCAATGTGCTCGCGTACTTTCAAGGTCTCGGGAACGCGTCCGACCTGCAGCATCGCACCCACTCGCGCTTGTGCGTCGCCTAAATAGGGATCGCCGCCGAACACCGAAACGCTGCCCGCATCCGGTTTGGCCGCGCCCAAAAGCAGGCGAACCAGCGTGGTCTTCCCTGCACCGTTCGGCCCAAGCAGGGCCAGCAACTCGCCGGCGCGAATATCGAGGTTAAGATCGTCGACAGCGACGACGTTTCCGTACGCTTTCTTCAGTCGCCGCACGCTGGCCACGCTGCGAGGCTGCGGTGCCGGTGCGCTGCGCGAAATCTCTGCAATCGCGGTTGACATCCTTCACTCCATGCCGGGAGCTTCCCGGTACGCTAACGATCATCGGCGATGTGGGAGGGCGGAAGTAGTGCGGATTGTCAGTGGGCGCAGGTGACAAATGTCATGGGGCTGATGAATGCACCGATGAGTAGTATGGGCCCGTAATCTGATGCTTAGACTTGAGCGAGTCTCCAGGCGGCTAAATAAGTTGGGCACAGTTGCCTTGTATCAGGGCACGACTTCAGTCGTGCCGATACGATGGTTGGTCTTGATCCTCAGAGCCGGCTTCAGCCGCTACAGGTCTTGCCGGGCCTAGCGGTCCTTCGACTCCGCAGCGCAAAATCGGCGCCGCTCCGCTCAGGATGACAACCAAGAATGAATCCCTATCGACTACCTACCAACTAAACACTGTTTAAATGAACTCGGCCGCGCTCTTCGCGCGGCCGGAGGGAAGGAACTCAATCCGGAGCAGGAGGCTCGCCCCGGAGCAAGGGAGGTCTTACGTCAAGAAGAACTCGCGAGTGACCTTCGTCCACTGCTCATCGGGCATCGTGTTCGCCAGGTCATCGATCGCCACGCCGCCGTCCTGCGCCAGCGCTCCGAGAGCACTCGGCATAACCCGCTGCAGCCGCATCGAGGACTCTTCGGTCCACCACCGCGCCAGCGCCCCACCCAGCAGGTTGCGGAAGTTGGTCTTCGAGTCGGGCGACTGAACCGTGATCATCCAGCCTTCGCCGTAGCAGTCTTTCGTGGCCAGCGTTGGATCGTTCACCAGCGCTTCGTTGATGTCGGCCACGCTGCCCTCGATCGGCGAAACCATGTCGACCTTTACGCCGTTACGAACGATGCTCCACACCTTCTGTCCCTGCCGGATCCACTGGCCGCGCTGCGGCAGCGTCACATGCTCCACCTTGCCCACCAGCTTCGAGGCAAAATCATCGATGCCGATTCGCACCAGGTTCGGACTCTCGTTCAGCGCCCAAGTGTGTCCGGGATGATAGCGCAGGTTGTCGGGTACTTCGAATCCGCCAACCAGGCTGGGCTTCAACCGTGCAGCCACCGGAGTCTGTTTGCTCATTGCCGGTGCAACTCTCAAAGCCGGGTGCTTCGCCTTGGAGTAGAAGAAATCGATCGTCAGGAAGATTGCGAATGTCGCTAATACGAGTAGTACGGTCACGGGGTGCCTCCTCTTTGATGAACCTTTGCGCTTTTCTTGCTCGCGCTTACGCCTTTCCTAAAGGCATTCGCCGTGCCAAAACTGACGAGCATGGGATTCGCGGTAAATCGTCTCGATAACTCGCGTAATCAGAATCGCTTGCAGCTCGAAGTTGCAAACTTCAACAATCGCGCACGCGGTGTTCTTCAACGTCGAATTTGTTGCGGACTTCAACAGCAGTTGGGTGGGTGGGCATGAAACAAAGGACGGAGCACGCGACGCATAAGAAGAATCAGTGACTTACCTTCGCAACAACCATACTTGGAGAGGGTGTTGCGATTTACAGCGGCCCTGATGCAGTTTGCTACAGAACGCAACGCTCGGAGAGATTCTTCAACACCGAGACAGAAAAAATATTTACTGAAAATCGACTCGAACCGCCTCGATCGACTCCACCGCGACGCTCTTCGGCACTACCGAGATCCAGTCGTGCGGCGTGATCAGCAACTTCAGGCTAGTCACGGCCGTTCGATTGGGCGGCCGCCATTGTGTCTCGTCCGCCGAAAAGTAGCTCGCCAACGTTTCGTCGTCCCACGGATACACCCAAACTTCGGTGTCGCGGCCGGGTTCGACAACGAACTGGATCGACCGCTGCGAGCCGTCGGCAAAACCCATCTGCAGCGTGTAGCACGACGGTTTACGGACTTGCCACCAAAAGGGATAGTCGACGCGAACGTGCAGCTTGAGGAAATCGGCACCCTCCGCCGGCCAGCGGACCTGCCCCAGGTCAAAGATCGTGCTTCGATGGCGAACCGCCGCTGACGGGAAGGCCTTACCGACGCCTTCAACCGACAGGCCCATCCTTCCTTCCCTGCCGTCGTCCCGAAGCAGACCTGAGACTCCGGTGGCCAATTGACGCTCCTGGCGGAAATGGCGCGCATAGTAAAGCCAGATCTCAGGGCTGCGTGTGAAATTCGGAACGCCGTCAAGAACCTGGCTCACCAGCTTGTCGGCAAAGTACAGGCCTACAGAAGGCTCGACCGCGCGTAGCCCCTCCAGCTCCAGGTTCGTCAGATATTGTCCGTTGGCCAGGTATCCCTGCATCAGCCCGCCGGAAACCTGGTGTCGCGTCAAAAGTCCGAAGGCTGTCTCGTAGGGGAAGACGGCCATTTGCGCTCCGGGTGCCGCTTCGCCACGGACAAAGGATGATACGGCACCCATCCACTGCGCCTCGGGCGCGGAGAAGCACGCCCCGTCCATCACCTGGGAACCGTCCGGGCACGACAGCACCGGTCGCCGAAGTTGTTTGATCTGCGCCAGCACATTGCCGGGCCGGAAGGCGCCGACTGGTTGCGCCGCTCCAACTGTAATAGCGAGCAAAACGATGGCCGACCCAGCCTCAAACCATGGACCCCGTCTAAACCGGTTCAGCACGATCACGCCACACAGGAAGATCATCGGATAGATGCCCATCACGACATGGCCGCGGTCCGAGCGCAGCAATGCGCTCTGCATCAAGATCAAAGCCGTAAAGAACCCGCCGAGCAGGAATGCAGGTCGGGCACTCCAATCCCGACGCGACCGCCGCCAAACCGCCGCCACGACAAACACCGTCACTCCAAGCATCAGCGTTGCGAGTATCACGTGCCGGTCCGGCTTGGCCATGGCCAATGGCTCGAACCAGCGATACCCGGCTGCAATCGCCAGGCTCGACTTCCAGTAGCTGAAGTTCCTTGCCGAGAACATAGCCGCATTGATCGCGAAGACCACCGCAGCCCCGCAGGCGACGACGCTCATCAACAACGGCGCCATCCGTCGCCACGCGTCCCTCGTGACGGCCGTTGCGGCGATACAGACAAGAAGAGTGGCGGCACAATACAAGCCTGTGTCCGCGGAGACGAGAAATGCCGCCGCACAGAAAGCTGCCGCGAGGAAGCCGCGTATCGCGACCGCGGCGCCGCGATCGGCTGCACCATGGCACAGCCGAACGAAAACCGCGAATGCCAACAGGCAAAGCGAGACCCGTAAATCGAGTGGCGACCAAAACACCACCGCCAGCAGCACCAGCAATGCCCGTCGCCACGGCGCAGCCTCCGGCAGCAACAGCCACGTCGTCGCAAAGGTCGACAGGATCGCTAGGTAGACCGGCAGCGTATCCGCGGTCGCAAGAACCGACCCTGCCGAAACGCCGATCCACCGCGCAGGCGCCGATGATAGCCACTGGTAGATCGGTCCGTAGGTGAACGCCACATCGCGTCCGAACCAGATGCCGCCCGAGGCCTTGTAGGTGGTGTCGAGCTGCCACGATCCGTCAAGAAGGTTGAGGTGAGGAATGACCGTTAGGGCGTGATGGTGAAACAGAATGGGCGGCGTCACGGCCAGCAGCAGATACGCCAACACCAGCCATTCGCTGGCTCGCGAAGCGAAATCTGCAACTCGGCGGAAGCCTGGACGGTCCAGGCTGAACAACTCGGCGGCGCGAGACACATCAGTACTATAGCTGCCGCCTATTGAGGAACGGACAGGTGCGACACTGCCGCCGCACTCTTCACGACTATACGGATGTTCAGCGCATCGCCCGCCGAAGAGAAAGCCGCCACCGCCGGGTAGTCGTTTCCGCGAAGATCCCCTGCACGCCGAGACATCACTCCTCGCGCAACAACCGCAGCGGATCGACCGACAGCGCCCGCTGCGCCGGAACCCACGTCGCGAACAAACCGAGCAGCATCATGCTCAACACAGCGCCGGCCAGAACCAGCGGGTCGCGGGGCGTGGCTTGGTACACGAACGAGCCCAGCACCCGGCTGGCGAGCACGCCCAGCAACAGGCCCAGCGCCGAGCCGAAAGCTAGTAGCTTCACCGGACGTCCCAGCGCGGCTTGCAGCACTTCCTGCCGCTTGGCGCCAAGCGCGATGCGAATGCCGAGCTCCTTCAGCCGCTTACTCACCGAATACGCCGCCATGCCGAAGATGCCGGTAATCGAAAGTAAGGCTCCCATCGCGCCCAGCACTCCGAGCGCGACCACTGCGACCCGCGAGGGAAACAGCGGCAGATTCAATGCGGTTTCCCACGTCTCCAGGTAAACCGGCAGCCCGGGATCGAGCTCATGCAAACTCGCCTTGATTGCCGCCCCCAGCTGCTGCGGATCGTTGCCCGAACGTACGACCAGCCATACGCTGCTCGCGGGCGATTGCCTAACGGGCAGGAACACGGCGGCCTGGGCCGGCTCGGTCAATGTCGAATACTTCCCGTTCTCTACTACTCCGATGACCTGCACCCGCGTTCCATCCCGCAGCTTGAAGTACCGTCCCACCGCGCCGTTGGCCGAGCCCACGACCTTTCGCGCGAACTCCTGGTTCACGATTGCGACGCGCGGCGCCGCCTCATCGTCGTGCCAGGTGAATACGCGCCCCGACAACAAGGCAGTTCCGCTGGCCTCAAAGTATCCGGGCGAAACCTTCACCGTGACCGCGGTGGCTGCGGCATTCGCCGGGCGCAGGTCCGCCGTAGTGTCGGAGAAAACGTTCTGGTCGGAGCTGTCGCCGTTGATGAGAGGAACCCAGTCCGCCAGTCCCACAGCATCCACACCCGGAATCGCCGCCACGGAATCCAGGATGCGTTTTTGCATCGCGGGCATCGTCGCCGCGGAATATCCCGCCATGTCCAGGCTCGCATCCGCCAGCATGACGTGTTGTGGAACGAATCCAAAGTTGCCGTGCATCGAGTGCAACAGGCCGCGCACTGCGACGAGCGACGAAGTGACCAGCACCGCACAGATGGCAACCTGCAACGCGACCAGCAGGTCGCGCAGAGTCATCCGTCGCCCATGCGTCTTCGTCCCGCCGACCTTCACGATTTCATACGGACTGGTGCGCAGTACTTGCCTCACGGGCACGGCACCGAACAAGAAGCCGCTGGCAATGGCCAGCAGCAACGCGACGGCATAAACGTTGGCGTCGGGAGTCGCCGGCACGTTGATCGGGAACTGGGGAAATGGCTGCCAGTTGCTGAGCCACCGTAGCAGGACGAGGCTGCTCCACAATCCAACGGCGCCGCCCATTAACGAAATCAAAATGGCTTCCACGAACAGCTGCCGCAGCACGCGCGCGCGGGTTGCTCCCAGCGCTAATCGCAACGCCACTTCGCGCGAGCGATCCGCGGCGCGCGAGGCGAACAGGCTGCCCAGGTTCGCGCACGCCGCCAGCAGGATCAGCCCGGCCAGCAGCATCAACGCACCCAGGAACGCTCGCACCGGACGGCCCATATAGTCCCCGTACAAGCCGGGACGGCCGAGGACCAGCTTCGAAGAACGATGGTCCGCGGGATAGGTCTTCTCCAGGTACGTACTGATCGCATCGAGTTCGCTGGCCGCCGCCGCCGGAGTCACTCCCGCCTTCAGCTGTCCCAGCATCATGAAGATGTTGTGGTTTGCGCGCTGGTCGAGGGTGTTCGTGCCCTCTATCTGCGGCTGGTTCACCATGGGGATGAACAAGTCGGGCGTAGCGAACAGCAAGGTGCCGTGGAATCCCGGCGGGGCCACACCGACGATCGTGAAGGGATGCTTGTTCAGCTGAACCACCCGGCCGACGACGCTGGGATCGTCGTGAAAGTGCGTGTGCCAATAAGCGTGTGACAGCACGATGTAAGGTGCGCTATTGATTCCGTGCTCGTCGCCACCGTGAAAGACGCGTCCCAGGTGCGGCTGTATCCCAAGTGCGTCGAAGTAATTTCCGCTCACCGAAAACAACCACACGCGTGTGGGGTCGCCGCCGTTGTCGAGAGCCGCCTGCAGGATGCTGTAAGCCATCAGGCCATCGAAACTGCGATTGCGATCACGATAATCGAGATAGTCCGGGTACGATTGCGCCGCCGCATTGTCGCTCGCGCGATGGACCGAATACAGCCTGTCGGGATGAGGCACAGCCAGCGGACGCAGGATCACCGCGTTCAAGGCCGCGAACACCACCGCATTCGCCCCAATCGTCAGTGCCAGGGTTCCAACCGCCACCAGCGTGAACGCCGGCGATTTCCGCAGCATGCGGATTGCGTAGCGAACGTCCTTCGCGACCGACTCCAGGAACGTTCCTCCCGCAGCCTGGTGGCACTCCTCCTTCACGCGCTCGTACCCGCCGAACTCGATGCGCGCCTGCCGCTCCGCCTCGGCGCGCGCCATGCCTGCGCGTTCAAGATCGTCGGCGCGGAGCTCGATGTGCGCGAGCATCTCGTCGTCCATTTCGGCGTTCACCTGTGAACGACGAAACAACGCATTCAGATACGAGCGAAACGAATCGAGCAGCTTCATACTTCCTCAGGTTGCGCTCTCAGCGCGGCGCCAATGGCGTTCGCCAGCCGGTTCCAATTCTCGGTCTCTTCCCGCAGACGCTTGCGCCCGGCGGCGGTCAGCTCGTAATACTTGGCCTTGCGATTGTTCTCTGATGTGCCCCAACTCGCCTTGAGCAGCCCCTGCCGCACCAGCCGAAACAGCCCGGGATAGAGTGCGCCCTGCTCGATAAGCAGCGCGTTGCCGGAGATCTGGCCGATGCGCAGCAGGATGCCGTAGCCATGCAGCGGCCCGAGCGAAACCGCGCGCAGAATGAGTAGATCGAGGGTGCCGGGTAAGAGTTGAGCCTGGTCAGACATTGCTTCCCCTAAACTGATTAGGAAGCGTACTGCGTCTCTCCTAAGCTGTCAAGGGGAGAAGTCATCAGGCGCAGATTTTTTCTTTGTGTCCAAAAAAGAGTGGCCGCGGCTTCCACAAGGAAAGACGCAGCCAACTCTCGGCTAAAGAGCCGCTTACGGCGCGAAATAGCTCGAGATGTCCAGGATCAGCTGCGTCGTTCCCTGGGCGTAGGCGTCGACCTTACCGTCTCCGTGGTTCGGCACCACGGCCAAGTTCGAGGTCACACGGCCATCGCCCGCGTTGAGTGTTGACACGCCCGGGCTGAGGCTCGCCATCAGGCCACAACGTTAGATACGACAATGTGGGAGATGGCACAACCGTCGCGTTAAACACATACGCCTGCGCGGCACTGGGCACGTTGCACCGGCTGTGTACGACATCGACCGGCGGAGTCAAGGTGCCGGTGAATGTCTGTCCGCTGCCAACTCCGCGTGAATCGAAGACCCGGCACGGCGGCGCGGGATATAGGACCAAGCCGCCTGTTCCAGCCGAGGCGAAGTAGCCGTTGATATCGACCGCCAGGTGCGTGTCATCGCTGCCGAAAGCAGTGATGCTGCCGCCGCTTCCCGCCGGCACGATCGCTGCGTTGGCCACGTACGTTCCCGTTGGATTGTTCAGCGTCGACACCGGATTCTGCGGCTGCTGCGCCCAAGGCCGCCTCTGCCGCGGCTTTAACATCGCGCAGATTTCTATCGCGTCGTGCCAGCGAATCGCATCTTTGATCTCGGCGTGGCTCGTCTGGCGCCGTTTGCCCGCCTTTCCCCCGCCATTTACTATCGAGGTTTGACTTTCATCACCTGAACGGACGGGCATGCCTCACGATCTTTCCAAGGCCTACGAACCGGGCGCGATTGAACCGCGCTGGGCCGAGTACTGGATAAAAGAGAACCTCTTCCACGTCGAAACGCCGGGCGACCGGCAGCCGTCAGCCGACGGTCGCGGGCCGAATGCAGGCGAGACCTTCACCATCACCCTGCCGCCGCCCAACGTCACCGGCAACCTTCACATGGGACACATGCTGGAGCACACCGAGATCGACATCATCGTCCGCTGGAAGCGCATGAGCGGCCTGCCGACGCTGTGGCTGCCGGGCACCGACCATGCCGGCATCGCCACGCAGTTGATGGTGGAGCGCCAGCTTGCGACCGAAGGCAAGAATCGCCGCGACATGGGTCGCGAAGCCTTCATAGCGCGCGTGTGGGACTGGAAGCAGCATTACGGTGGCGTGATCCTGAAGCAGATGAAGCGGCTGGGCACATCGGTCGACTGGTCGCGCGAGTACTTCACCATGGACGAGCGCATGTCGCGCGCCGTGCGTGAGGCCTTCGTCCGCCTGTATGAAGAAGGGCTGATCTATCGCGGCAAGTACATCGTCAACTGGTGCCCACGCTGCATCACCGCCGTCTCCGACCTCGAAGTGGTCCACGAGGACACACAGGGCAAGCTCTACGAAATCCGCTACCCCGTTGTGGGAGTACCCGGCGAATACATCATCGTCGCCACCACGCGTCCTGAGACGATGCTGGGCGACACCGCCATCGCCGTGAACTCCGGCGACGAACGCTATCGCCACCTGCAGGGCAAAATGGTCCTGCTGCCGCTGATGAATCGCGAGATCCCGATCGTCACCGACGACATCCTCGCCAACCCTGAGTTCGGCACCGGTGCGGTGAAGGTGACGCCGTCGCACGATCCCAACGACTTCGAAGCTGGCCTGCGCAACAACCTGCCGCAGATCGACGTGATGAACGAGGTCGCACAGATGAACGAGAACGCCGGGCCATACAAAGGCCTGGACCGCTTCGAAGCGCGCACAAAAATCCTCGAAGACCTCGAGGCCGGCGGCTTCCTAGTCGGGACGAAAGATTATGTCGTTCCGCTGGGCAAGTGCGATCGCTGCAAGACCATCACCGAGCCGCGCCTGTCGACGCAGTGGTTCGTGAAAATTCAGCCGCTCGCCGATCGCGCGATCGAAGTAGTTGAGAAGGGCCAGATCAAGTTTGTCCCCGAGATGTACACCAAGACGTACTTCGAGTGGATGCGCAACATTCACGACTGGTGCATCTCGCGGCAGCTGTGGTGGGGCCATCGAATTCCGGCTTGGCACTGCCGCCCGTGCAACGAGATCGTGGTCTCGCGCGAGACGCCGACAAAGTGTCCGAAGTGCGGCGGCGCGCTCGAGCAGGATAACGACGTGCTCGACACCTGGTTCTCGTCGGGACTGCTTCCCTGCTCGGGCCTCGGCTGGCCCGACAAGACGCCCGACCTCGACGCGTTCTATCCGACGTCGCTGCTGATCACCGGCTTCGACATCCTGTTCTTCTGGGTGGCGCGCATGATCATGATGAACTGCCACTTCATGCGCGGCAACCCGAAGGGCGACATTCCGTTCCGCACCGTGCACATTCACGGTTTGGTGCGCGACGCCGACCGCCAGAAGATGTCGAAGACCAAGGGCAACGTGATGGATCCCATCGAGATCACCGAGAAGTACGGCACCGACGCGGTGCGCTTCACGCTGGCCGCAATGATCGCGCCCGGCGGTGACATCTCCTTCAGCGAGAGCCGCACCGAGAGCTATCGCGCCTTCGCCAACAAGATCTGGAACGCTGCCCGCTTCCTCTTCATGAACGTCGACCGTGCGACGGAAGCCGGTATATGGTCGCTGGCCGAATTTAGGGACAGCCAGAAATTGAACGGGGAAAATTCGAGTACCCCATCCTTCCCGGAAGGGAAAGCTGGATGGAAAGGTCTTCGGGGTTTCAACGTTCAAACGCTTGACGACCGCTGGATTCTGTCGCGCTTCAACCACATTGCCCAGGAGATCGGCGACGCCCTCGCTTCATTCCGCTTCCACGAAGCCGCGCATGTGGTCTATCACTTCTTCTGGGGCGAGTACTGCGACTGGTACCTGGAACTGATCAAGCCGCGCATCGCCAGCACCAACCGCGACGAGGCGCGCACCGCGTTCGAAAACCTCATCTGCATCTTCGAGGGCGCGCTGCGGCTGCTGTCGCCGTTCATGCCCTTCATCACCGAAGAGCTGTGGCATGCGGTCTACGACGGCGAGCCGCCGGCCAAGTCGATCGCCCTGTCGCGTTACCCGCTGCCGGATCCGGAGCAGATCGACTCAGACGCCGAAACCGAGATGGCGATCCTCCAAGACCTGATTGTCAGCGTGCGCAACATTCGCGCCGAGCTCAAGGTGGAGCAGAAGGCCAAGCTGCCGGTCGAGATTTTCGCCGAACCGGAAATCCGCTCGCTGATCGAACGCAACCGCGGAGCGCTGGAGCGGCTGGCGAATGTCGAGGGCCTCACCTTCGTCAGGGAGTCGCTGGCCAAAGCCACGAACTCGCGCAGCACCGCCCGCTTCGATGCGCGCCTGGTCTACGAGCGCAAGATCGACGTCGCCGCCGAACGCGAGCGCCTGACCAAAGAGCTGACGAAGCTCACCGGCGAGCATCAGCGCGGCTCGGCGCAACTCGGCAACGAGGCGTTCCTGTCGAAGGCGCCGGCCAACGTGATCGAGGGATTGAAGCGGCGTAAGGCCGAAGTAGAAATGCTGATCGAGAAGATGAAGGCTGCGCTGGAAGAGTTGGGGTAGCGTAACGGTGAATTGTCATCCTGAGCGGAGGCGACCTGCTTTTGGTCGCCGCAGTCGAAGGATCTGCGGTTCGCTCGCGGTGGAATGATCCACCGCCGCGAGTCGCTAATTTGATACCGTATCAACAGCCATGGACTGGACAACCCGCAAAATCACGGCAATCCTGGAAAACGCGCTGCTCGAGGACCGCGCCACGCGCGACGCCACCTCCTACGCATGCATTGACGTCAATCAGCGCGCCTCGGCCACCATCCTCGCCAAGGAAGACTGCGTGCTGTCGGGCCTGGGCTCGGTCCATCGCATCCTCGACGTCTTCGCCGTGCTCGACGGTACGGTCACCTCGCACCCCGAGGTCACCAGCCACACCGAGATCTTCGACGGCGTGCGCCTGCGCAAGGGGCAATCCGTAGCCGTCATCGTCCACAACGCACGCGTCATCCTCTCGTGCGAACGCGTCATCCTCAACGTCATGCAACGCATGAGTGGCATCGCCACGCTCACGCGCAAGTACGTCGACGCCGTTGCCGGCACCAAGACCGTCGTGCTCGACACGCGCAAGACCGCGCCAGGCCTGCGCATGCTCGACAAGTACGCCGTCACCTGCGGCGGCGGACACAATCACCGCCTCGATCTTAGCGACGGCATTCTCATCAAGAACAATCACATCGCGCTCGCCGGAGGCGTCATTCCCGCGCTCGAGCGCGCGCTGCGCAACCGCCGCGGCTCCGAGATGGTCGAGATCGAAGTGCGCTCGCTCCAGGAATTGAATGAAGTGCTGGAGGTCGGCGCCGAAGCCGTCCTGCTCGACAACATGACACCCGACCAGGTTCGCCAGGCCGTCGAACGCGTGCGCAGCCTGGGCCGGCCGGTTCCGCTCGAAGCCTCCGGCGGCATCACGCTGGAGAACATCCGCGCCTACGCCGAAACGGGAGTGGACTTCATCTCCGTAGGCGCGCTGACCCACTCCGTGCACGCGGTCGATCTCAGCATGCGCATCATGCCCGCGTAGGAAGAAGCTCTAGGCGGCGAGCTCTGGGCGGTGAGCCGTGGGCTGTGAGCCGTGGGCTCTGAGCCATGAGCTATGAGCCTACGCTACAGGCTACGCTGCTGCCCTTCCTTGTTGAAATTGTCATCCTGAGCGGAGGCGCGCGTCTTTTGCGCGCCGGAGTCGAAGGATCTGCTTTTCGCCCGCAGCCGCAAGCTCCTTCTCTTCCCGGTTGTCATCTTGAGCGGAGCGTCCGCCGACTTTGCGGACGCGGAGTCGAAGGACCCCTATAACACTTTGACCTTCGCCACCGCAGCCAAACCGCAGATCCCTCGACTTCGCGGCTGACGCCGCTCCGCTCAGGATGACGATTCTTGATGTGACATCATTGATGCACGCCTGAAGGCGTGCTCCACCCGTCGCCCGCCAGCCGTCCATTCCCGCGCTACCTTTTCTTCCCGCCCTCCCGCATAATCGTCTTATCGCCCGCATTCCATCAACTCGCATCACCACCGATGCCGACAGCTCTACCGACGCGCGGCTCTGCCGCATCGTCCGCCTGCTCAGCGATAACGCGACCGTCGTCATCAGCGGGACGCGCATTGCCGAAGAGCTCGGCACGTCGCGCTCGGAAGTGTGGCGCGCGGTGCAGCATCTGCGCGAGCTGGGCGTGCGAATCGCCGGCCATTTGGCCACGGGGTATCAATTGGAAGCCGTTCCCGATCTTCTTCTGCCCGATGTTCTTGGCCCGCTGGTGAGCGGGACGATGTTCGCTTCGCGAATCCACCACTACTTCCGCATCGGCTCGACCAACGTGGAAGCGATGCACGCCGCTGCCGCCGCCGAACCCGAAGGCGCCGTCTACGTTGCCGAGCAGCAGACCGCCGGACGTGGGCGCGGCGGCCACTCGTGGGAGTCGGAGCAGTCAGTCGGCATCTACTGCTCGGTCGTCGTGCGCCCGCCCATGTCGCCCGTCGACGCGCTCTTCCTCTCGCTGATGACAGGCATCGCCACGGCGCACGCAATCGAGAAGACCACCGGGCTGCATCCCGACCTGCGCTGGCCGAACGATCTGCTGATCGATGGCAAGAAAGTTTGCGGCATCCTCACCGAGATGAATGCCGAGCCCACGCACGTGCGCTACGTTGTGCTCGGCATCGGAATAAACGTCAACCACGCATCATTCACCGGCGAGCTCGAACCGATTGCGACGTCGCTGCGCATGGAGAGCGGGCGCGAGTGGTCGCGCGTGGAGCTCACCGCGGCTCTGCTAAAATCGCTCGACAGCGAGTACCGCAAGTTCGCTGCAGGCGGCGCGGCGGCCCGCGACGCAATCCGTCGCGAATTCGAGTCGCGCTCTTCTTTCGCACGCTCCCGTTACGTTCGCGTCGGTGAGGACGATGCCTACGAAGGTGTCACCGAGGGGCTGGACGATCGCGGATTTCTGCTGGTGCGTACCTCGAGCGGCTTGCGCACCGTGCTCTCCGGCGATGTTCGCGCGGTGGATGGAAAATAGATCATGCTTCTGGTCCTGGATGTCGGCAATACCAACACCGTGCTCGGCGCATTCGAGTCCCCAGCGGGCGACAACGCGCATTACGGTCCGCTGATCGCGCACTGGCGCGTGACCACCGCCAAGACACAGACCGTCGACGAATATGGTGTGCTCTTCCGCAGCCTGTTCTCGATGAATGGGCTCAAGGTGCAGTCCGTTCAGGGCATCGTGATTTCATCGGTCGTGCCGCCGCTCGACTCGACGCTGCGCGAGGTGTGCGAGAAATATTTCACCTCGAAGCCGCTGTTCATCGAGCCCGGCGTGAAGACCGGCATGCCGGTGCACTACGACAACCCGGCGGAGGTCGGCGCCGACCGTATCGTCAACAGCGTCGCAGCGTTCGAGAAGTTCGGCGGCCCATGCATCATCGTCGACTTCGGCACCGCGACAACCTTCGATGTCGTCTCGAAAAAGGGTGAGTACCTGGGCGGCGTGATTACGCCAGGCATTGGCATCTCGGCCGACGCGCTCTTCTCGCGCACGGCGCGCCTGCCGCGCGTCGATGTGCGCAAGCCTCCAAGGGTGCTGGCGACGAACACCGTCAATAGCGTGCAGTCGGGCTTGTACTACGGGTACCTCGGGCTGATCGACGGAATTCTCGAGCGACTGATCGCTGAGTTGAACGACAAGGTCACGGTAGTCGCAACCGGCGGCCTGGCTCCGCTAATGGGCGGCGGCTCGAAATACATTCGCGAGATCGATGACCTGCTGACACTCGAAGGCCTGCGGATCATCTACGAACGCAATCAAAACAGCGGGAAGCGGCGAGAGAGCAACGCAAATGCGGCGACCGAAGCGCAAAACGCCAGCGCCGCCCGCAAGAAATAATCGACGAGCACATTCAAGATTGGCATCCTGAACGGTGGCGCGCATCCCCACCCACGAATTGTCATCCTGAGCGGAGTGAGGCGTTAGCCGAACGCAGTCGAAGAATCTGCGGTCTGCCTGCAGTGGAAGAATCTTGGCGACGCGACGAACAGCAGATCCTCACGTCGGGCTTACGCTCTCCTCAGGATGACAATTTCGATATGATTCGTGCTGACCTCGTGGAAAATTACTTCAACTACTTCACCGAAATCGAAGAGCACTTCCAGCGCCGCCGCGGCACGCTGCTGATCCTCTCCTCCGTTGACTGGATACTGATGGAGACATGGAAGGACGCCGGCATCCCGCTGGAAGCCGTGCTGCGGGGCATCGATACCACCTTCGACAAATGGGACCGCAAGCCGCGGAAGACGCGAAAGATCAACGGCCTCGCCTTCTGCGCGCAGGAGGTGCTGGCATCGGTCGAGGAGATGAAGGAAGCCGCTGTCGGTGCGCCGCAAAAGGAAAAGCGCGACAGTGGACTGGAGCAGTCGAGTGTGGCCGAATATCTAACGCGCAACGCTGGTTTGCTAGAGCAATTGCAGCTCCCCGGAGCAGCGCGCGAATTGGCCGCCGAGACGGCAGCGTCGTTGCGGAAGCTGGCTGAGTCGCTGTCGGGAGAAGCAACGGTCAGCATGGAAGACCTGGAGCGACGGTTGACGGTCTACGAAGAAAAGTTGTTTGCTGCCTTGTTGGCAGCGACGCCTGATGAGGCGATCTACCAGGTGCGAGCCGACGCCGACCGCGACCTGGCGCCGTATCGCAGCAAGATGAGCGCGCCGCAGATCGCGCAACTGCAGAAGCAGTACATCCACAAGCGCCTGCTGGAGCAGCATCGGGTGCCGCGGCTGAGCTTGTTCTATATGTAGGACGGCAGTAGTTGGCAGTTAGCAATTAGCTACAGCTTCTACTAGGAATTGTCATCCCGAGCGCCGGAGTCGAGGGACCTGCAGTTGTCAGCAGCGGAAGGCACTTCTTGCCGCTACGAGCCGCGGGTCCCTCCACTCGGACTGAAGTCCTCGGTCGGGATGACAATTCATTTACGATGGAGCGTGCAACTCACCATCGAAAAACTGATCTACGGCGGCGACGGCCTCTCGCGCCTGCCTGCCGACGAAAACGGCCGCGGCAAAACGGTTTTTGTTCCCTTCGTCCTTCCGGGCGAACAGGTCGAGACTTCCATCGTCGAAGGCCGCGCCGGATTTTCGCGCGCGAAACTCGAGCGTGTCATCAAGCCCTCGACCGAACGCGTCGAACCGGGCTGTCCCTACTTCACCCGCTGCGGCGGATGCCACTACCAGCACATCGACTACGCCGCGCAACTTCGCTACAAGTCGGAGATCCTGCGCGAGACCCTTCGCCGCACCGCGAAGTTCGAATTACCGAACGACATCATCGTCCACTCGGCTGAACCATACGGCTACCGCAATCGCACGCGCATGCACGTCCGCCATCAGCCGGAGTTCGCGCTCGGCTACTTCCGCTACGGCTCCCACGAGCTCCTGCCGGTCGATAGCTGTCCGATCAGCTCACCGCTGATCAATCGCGCGATCGCAGCAGTGTGGACGCTCGGCCGCCGCAAAGGCGTCGTCCCCGAAACGCTGCACGGGATGCAGTTCTTCGCGAATCATGACGATTCGAAGCTGCTGGTGGAGTTATATGTGCGGGAAGAAGCCGTCAGCACTCAGCCGTCAGCAGTCAGCGCGAAGGCTGTCAGCTCTCCGCCGTCGGCTGTCGGAAAGAAAGCTGTGAGCTCAGAGCCGTCAACACGGAGTAAGAAAACCGCGGGCAGTGAGCCATCAGCTGTGAGCCAAAGCCAAGCGAATTCGCGAGCCGTCGAAACGTTCGCTAACAAACTCCAGAGCCTCGTTCCCGAACTCAGCGGCGTCTCCGCGTTCGCCACTTCTCCCGTCGAGGACGAATCCCGCCAGCGCGCGCCGCTCACGTCGACACATTCCGAGGACTCGCAAGCCGTCGGCGGCGACTCGCTTCTCTACCGCACCGGCGGAGAGGACTATCGCGTCAGCGCCGGCTCATTTTTTCAAACGAATCGCTTTCTCGCCGACAAGCTTGTAGAGATCGTGGTCGGTAAGCAAACCGGACGCGTGGCTCTCGATCTCTACGCCGGTGCCGGGCTCTTTACCACGCATCTGGCCAAGAACTTCGATGAGGTCATCGCTGTCGAAGCCTCGCCGCATTCGTTCAACGACCTGCGCCACAACGTTCCCGCAAACGTGAAGTGCACGCGCACCACGACCGAAGCGTTCCTCGCCGAGCGCGCCGCCAAACTCGCCGTCGATCTTGTGGTGCTCGATCCGCCGCGCGCGGGCTTGGGCGAGAAGGCGACCCGGGCGCTGTGTCGCATGTCCGCCTCGCATGTGACCTACGTCTCATGCGACCCGGCAACGCTCTCCCGCGACCTTCGCGTGCTGCTAGAATCGGGTTTTCGGGTCGAGCAGGCGCACTTGATCGACATGTTTCCCCAGACGTATCACATGGAAACCGTGCTGCACCTGGCGCGCTGACTCGACGACCCTTGCCGGAGGCTGTCATGTACGCCATCGCCATCATCCGTTATCGCCGGCCGCTGGAAGAAGTGATGAAGCACACCGACGCGCACCGCGCCTACCTGCAAACCCTGAAGCAGGACGGCCGCATGATCGCGTCGGGGCCGATGGTTCCGCGCAGTGGCGGCATGCTGTTGCTGCGCGTACCCGATAACGAAGCGCAGGCGACCCTCGACAGCATTCGCGACAACGATCCTTACGTCCGCTTCGGCATGGCGCAATACGAGCTGTTGCCGTGGGCGGTCGGGATCGGCGCCGAAGATCTCGACAAGCTGTAACTCTCCCGTTCGTGAGTAGGACACTGGCGCCACCGTGTCCGAAGAATCATCGTCGACGAAGTGCGATCCACGGGCTCCGCGGCTGTATTGTGGCGGGCAGGAGCCGCTGTTCCTCGCCGCGCTCGCCTTCGCGACGGGAATCACGGCAGCCAACTTTCTCTGGCGCTCGCCCTTCGCCTGGCTGGCAGGCTTTGTGGCTGCACTCGGCGCTGCCACTTTGTCGCTGCGGCGCTCTCCCCAGCTTTCCTTCTTCTGCGGATTGCTGGCGCTGGTTCCGCTCGGAGCTCTCTACCTTCAGGCGCGCGACGCCGCGCAGCCTGCGATCGTCGCCGACCTTCAACCGTTCGGCACGGGCGACGACGAGATTGAAGTCACCGCGCATGTCATTCGCGAGGGCATCATCCGCGATGGCTCCTACGGCGGCAGGCAGGAGTCGGTCGACGTCGAGAGCGAGGAGCTGCGGATCGGCGATGGCGCGCTGCGCGAGCCGGTGGGCATTCGGCTAACCATCTACAGCAAGCAAAGCGAAGAGCAGGACGCGTTGGACAACGGCACCGCGTCGCCGTTGCGTGTCTACACTTACGGCGAGCGCCTGCACCTCGCGGCCAAGCTGCGCCTGCCGCACAACTATCGCAATCCCGGAGCGATGGATGTGGCCGGCTACCTGGCTCTGCAAGGCATTCGCCTGACGGGATCGGCCAAGGCGAGCAGCGTAGAAGTTCTACCGGGATTTGCCGGAACCCGGCTCGGGGTGTGGCGCAGCCGCGCCCGGCGGAGCGCGTTGGAGCAGATCAACCGGCTCTGGCCAGGTGAGAATGGCGCGCTCATGCAGGCTGCGCTGATCGGAGGTCGCGCCTTCTTCGGCCGAGAGATCAAGACCGACTTCCAGCGCACCGGCACGTATCACATCCTGGTCGTCTCGGGGATCAACGTCGGCATCCTGGCGTTCGCTGTCTTCTGGCTGCTGCGGGCGCTTCCCTTCGGTGAGACATCGGCGACGATCCTGACCATCGTCCTCTCGTGGGGCTACGCGTTCATCGCCGACCTGGGCTCTCCGATCGTGCGCGCCACCATCACCCTCAACATCTACCTGCTCACGCGCCTGCTCTTTCGTGACCGCGCAGGACTGAACGCACTCGGCATCGCGGCGCTCGGAATTCTGCTGGTCAATCCACGTACGCTCTTCGAAGCCAGCTTCCAGCTGACGTTCCTCTCGGTGATCGCCGTTGCAGGAATCGCCGTGCCCATCCTGCGTCGTACGATTTATCCGCTACAAACCGGCCTCCGCAATCTGGATTCGCCTGAATGGGATTACGCGCAGCCCACGCGTGCCGCCGAGTTCCGAGTCGAGATGCGGCTGCTGCGCGAGACGCTTGCGGACCTGATCGGCCAGCGCGTCGCCAACTGGTTGACAGTCTATCCAACACGATTGCTGCTGGCTGGCGGACAACTTCTCTTTGTCTCGATCGTCATCAATCTCGCCCTGGCGCTGCCGATGGCGTGGTACTTCCATCGCGCAACCACGATGGCCTTGCCGGCGAATGCGCTGGTGATTCCTATGGCGTCTCTCCTGCTACCAAGCGCCGTGCTCGCCGTGAGTCTCTCCTACGTTTCGCACTGGCTGGCATTCGTCCCCGCCAAGATCGCCGGCTGTGCTCTCGGAATGCTTACCGGTACGATCCACCTCATTGGGCGCTTCCGCATCTCCGACGTGCGCGTGCCCACGCCAACGCTGGCTATCGCAATCTTCGCCGCGGCAACCTTCGCACTCGCCCTGCTGCTGGCGCGCACAAGGAAGTTCGCGATTCTTGGTATAGCCGGCCTGCTGGCCTCGGCAGCCTGGATCGTCTTCTTCCCTCCCCAGCCACAGTTGCATCGCGGAACATTCGAAGTGGTCGCCATCGACGTAGCACAGGGCGATTCCCTGCTGCTCTTTCCAGCACAGTGGGATCCGAAGCTTGGAATTCACGTGACTTGAAGTCGCGGC
>JADMIO011116425.1_pt1 | contig 90998 bp, 80 predicted proteins | sample 8958161 | NCBI WGS metagenome assembly JADMIO01 (sample SAMN16585339, study PRJNA669376) | soil metagenome | isolation source: Crop rotation soil | place: USA: Cullars Rotation, Alabama | collected 2011
ACAACTTGTCCACGTGGAATTCTAAGCTTAGGATCCCAATGTGCTGGAAAGAAGCTTCTATCTATTTGTGCATTGTATTGCGTTAATATATAAAGTGAACCCGCAACTGAAGCCAAACTAAAAGTTAAAGCAACTGTTTTAGCCAATTTATCTCCAGCAAAGTACGTTGCCAAAGCACCGAATAATAAGAGAATGAGTATAAATGATACGTTCATTATGTGTAATTATTAAACTAAAAATAAATAAATTAAAATCGAAGAAACGCCCAAGACAAAAGCAAAAAGATACAATCCGATGTTTCCGTTTTGAATTAATTTCCCTTGATTTCCAATTCCGTTTGTTACTTTTCCTAAACCAAAAACAAATCCTGAAACGGCAGTTTCCACATACTTTCTACAGAAATGTGATACTTGATATAATGGATTTACAATAACAGCTTCGTATATTTCATCAACATAATATTTGTTGTACAAAACCTTAGCCACGCCTTTAATGTCAGCATCTTCTTCCGGCACTTGATTTTGTTTGATGTATTTAGCATACGCCATTCCAATTCCAACCAATGCGCCAACAGTAGCAATGGCCATTAGCATATAAGCGGTACTGTCTAACGCTTCTTCATGGGAAACTTTACTGATAATTGGTTCCAAGTAATGGTTCAGCCAATTGTTCCCAGGCAAATTAATCGCTCCGCCAATGGTAGCCAAAATAGCTAAAATAACCAATGGTATTGTTATTAAACTTGGGCTTTCATGCAAATGGTGTTTTTGCTCTTCTGTTCCTCTGAACTCTTTAAAGAACGTTAAATACATCAATCGGAACATATAAAAAGCCGTCATGATAGAAGCGATTGAACCTACAACCCAAAGCACAATATTTCCATGGAAAGCAGTCATTAAAATTTCGTCTTTAGACCAAAAACCAGCGAATGGAAAAATTCCTGAAATCGCCAAAGTCGAAATCATCATTGTCCAAAAAGTGATTGGCATCGCTTTTTTCAATCCACCCATTTTACGCATGTCTTGTTCGCCATGCAATGCGTGAATTACCGAACCCGATCCTAAGAACAAGCACGCCTTGAAGAAAGCATGTGTGATTACGTGGAAAACAGCGACTTCATAAGCACCAAGCCCTAAAGCCAAAAACATCAATCCTAATTGCGATACGGTAGAATACGCCAGAACTTTTTTGATGTCATTCTGTACCAAACCAATCGAAGCAGCCACAATAGCCGTAACAGCTCCAACAACGGCAATAATATCTTGAATATACGGTGTTAATTCGAATACGAAATTCATTCTGGTTACCATAAAAATACCCGCAGTTACCATCGTCGCCGCGTGGATTAATGCCGAAACCGGTGTTGGACCAGCCATCGCATCAGGCAACCAAGTATACAATGGAATTTGCGCCGATTTCCCACAAGCGCCAATAAACAAGCACAATGCAGCTACAGAAAGCAATGGATTTGATAAAATCTCTTTGTTCATTATAATACTGCTTTTTAGCGTAGCATAATCTAACGTATTAAATAAATAGCCTAAAATGAACAAGCCAATTAGCAATCCTAAATCACCAATTCTATTCATAATAAAGGCTTTTTTAGCAGCATCATTATACTCTTGATTTTTATACCAAAAACCAATAAGCAAGTAAGAACACAATCCTACGCCTTCCCAACCAATAAATAAAATCAATAAATTACTTCCTATTACCAAAGTAATCATGAAAAACACAAACAGATTCAGATATGCAAAAAACTTATGCATATTCTCGTCGTCGTGCATATAACTGATTGAATACAAATGAATCAACGAACCAATTCCTGTTACAAAAAGTAACCAAAGAATAGATAATTGATCTAGTAAAAATGAGAAATTTACATTGAATTTTTCCAAAGAAATCCATTCAAACAAATCAATTTGAATAGGTTTTGGGCTCGATTGAATTAAAGCAAAGAAATAAGCAGTTGCAAAAAATGAAATGACAACCGACAATGTCCCAATAATTCCTGATATTGATTTTCCTGCTTTTTTTCCGAAGAAAACATTGAATAAGAATCCACAAAATGGAGCCAACAATAATACTAAAGCTAAATTTTTTTCCATTAGTATTTATCCTTTTAAGTTTTTTAAATTATCGATATCAATCGAACTCAAGTTTCTAAATATCGACACCAATATCGCTAATCCTACAGCAACTTCGGCAGCAGCCACAGCCATAGAAAAGAATACGAATACTTGTCCCTGAGCATCTTGATGATACGTTGAAAAAGCTACAAACAATAAGTTTACGGCATTCAACATAATTTCGATAGACATAAACATGATGATGGCGTTTCTTCTGTACAAAACTCCAAAAACTCCAATACAGAATAAAATCACACTTAAATAAATGTAATTTTGAATTCCTATTTGTTCTAAAATATTATTCATTTTATTGAATTGATTTTTCTTTTTTAGACAATAATACCGCACCAATCATCGCTACCAACAATAAGATAGAAGCAAATTCGAAAGGAACCATAAATTCGTTTAGCAATACTTTCCCCAACACTTTAATCGATTGGAAATCCTGTCCTGTTTGCTTGTAAGTGTCAATAATTGGCATCGCTTTGATAAACACAGCCAGCATCACATAACAAATCAGACAGAAAGAAACCACAGCTGCTAGTTTAGTCGCTATTTTTTTATGTGGTTCACCTTCTTTGTTCAAATTCATCAACATGATGGTAAATAAAAACAAGACCATAATAGCGCCTGAGTAGACTATTATATGAACTATCGCTAAAAATTGTGCGTTAAACAACAAATAATGACCTGCAATGGTAAAGAAACAGATCACCAAATAAATAGCACTGTGAATTGGATTTTTACTAATGATAGTTAAAAAAGCCGTCGCAATGGTAATGGCCGACAAAAAGTAGAATATGATTAATAAAGTACTCATTAGTTTAATTTTTTAGAATTTGCCATAGCCATTTCGAGAGGCATTACTAATTTATCTTTCCCGAAAATAAAATCTTCTCTTTCGTAATTGGATGGCACCAAAACTTTTGAAGTCGTAAGGTAAATAGCGTCTTTCGGACAAGCTTCCTCACACAATCCACAGAAAATACAACGCAACATATTGATTTCGTAGATTTCCGCATATTTCTCCTCGCGGTACAAATGCTTCTCATCCGGTTTGCGTTCTGCGGCTTTCATCGTAATAGCTTCCGCCGGGCAAGAAAGAGCACACAATCCACAAGCAGTACAGTTTTCACGACCTTGCTCATCACGTTTTAACATGTGCTGACCGCGGTAAACCGGACTCATTTCACGAACTTGTTCCGGATAATGAATAGTTACTTTTTTTCTGAAAAAGTGTTTGATAGTAATCGCCAAACCTTTGACAATTGCCACTAAATAAAGGCTTTCTAAAAAACTCATTTCTTTGTTGGAAACTTGTTTTTTTCTGCCTGATAAGGATATATTTTGTATCGTTGCTGACATAAATCTTTTTATTTAAAAAGTAAAAGGCAAACTCCCGTAATCATAATGTTTATGATGGCTATTGGAATTAAGATTTTCCAACCCAAATGCATCAATTGGTCGTATCTAAAACGTGGGATAGTCCAACGCACCCACATATAAAAGAATATGAATCCGCATATTTTAATAAACAAGGCTAACATTCCTAAAAGGTTTGCTGTATTTACACCTACATTTTCAGTCATCCACTGCATTCCAGGATAATTGTATCCTCCGAAGAATAAAATCGCTAAAATCGCTGATGAAATAAACATATTTGCATATTCAGCAAACAAATAGAATCCCATTTTCATGGAAGAATATTCCGTATGGTATCCTCCAATTAATTCTGATTCGCATTCTGCCAAATCGAAAGGAGTTCTATTGGTTTCTGCGAAAGCACAAATCAAAAATATTAAAAACGAAACCGGCTGATAGAAGACATTCCAGTTCATACCTGCTTGTTGCGCCGAAATTTCTTTTAAACTCAAAGTCCCTGTCATCATCAACAACGCAATCATAGACAATCCCATGGCTACTTCATACGATACCATTTGCGAAGCTGCACGAACAGCTCCCATTAGTGAGAACTTATTGTTCGAAGCCCAGCCTCCAATCATGATTCCGTAAACACCTACTGAAATTACTCCGAAAATGTATAATAAAGCCACATCAATATCAGTCGCTTGTAAAAGAATATCTTTACCAAAAAGGTGCAGTTTATCTCCCCAAGGAATCACGGCGCTGGTCATTAAAGCCGTACTCATTGCAATAGCCGGCCCTACAACAAATAAAAACTTATTGGGTGTATTTGGGAAAAATTCTTCTTTTGAAAATAATTTCAAACCATCGGCAAGCGGTTGCAATAATCCGCCCCAACCGGCACGGTTTGGCCCAACTCTATCTTGAAGAAATGCTGCCACTTTACGTTCAGCCCATGTAGAATACATAGCGAAAATCATAGTAATGGCAAATACGGTTACGATAACAACGCTTTTTTCTATAATAAATGTACTATCCATTTTTCTTTGAATCTATAAGGTTGCCATCAATTTTTTCATTGTAATCTATCTCAGCCATACTGATTTTTTTCTGGTCGGCTTCTCTTCCTTCCAAAATTAATTTTTCGGTAGCGATTTCTACTTTTTCTAATTTCTGAGTGTAGTTGTTTTGGTTGATTACTGAATCTTTCTCGAATTCACGAGGCCCTTCGATAGTCCAGTCTTCCACATTTTTATGATCGAAACGACAACCGTTGCAAATGAACTCTTCCACTTCATGGTACACGTCTTTACGACCCGTAACACGCTGAATTTCTCCACCAAACATCCAAACGGTTGTTTTTCCACAACATTTGTTGCAATCTCTGTGAGCGTTATACGGTTTGTTGAACCAAACTCTCGATTTGAATCGGAAAGTCTTATCAGTCAAAGCACCAACCGGGCAAACGTCAATCATATTTCCAGAGAATTCATTATCAATGGCTTTAGAAATGCATGTTGAAATATTCGCATGATCACCACGATCCATTACGCCATGAACACGATTGTCTGTCAATTGATCTGCCACCTGTACACATCGCTGACATAAAATACAACGGTTCATGTGCAATTGAATATTCGGACCAATATCTTCCGGTTCGAATGTTCTTTTTTCTTCAATGAAACGCGATTTCGGGTTTCCGTGTTCGAAACTTAAATTCTGTAAATCGCACTCCCCTGCCTGGTCACAAACCGGGCAATCTAAAGGATGGTTGATTAACAGGAATTCCGTCACCGATTTTCTGGCTTCTTCTACTCTTGGTGAAGATTTGCTGTTTACTTCCATTCCGTCCATGCAACCCGTTACACAAGACGCCATTAATTTTGGCATAGGTCTTGGATCCGCTTCGCTACCTTTGGCAACTTCCACTAAACAACAACGGCATTTTCCACCGCTTCCTTGCAATTTTGAGTAATAACACATGGCTGGCGGCACTAATTCCCCACCAATCATACGCGCAGCTTGCAGGATGGTTGTTCCTGGCTCTACTTCTATACTTTGACCGTCTATTGTTACTTTCATTCTTTGTGGTCTTAATGTCTAAAATCTAAAGTCTAAAGGTTATAGGATAAACTTCTTTTGACTTTCTACTTTCGACTTTTTAACTTTTAACTATACTGTTAGTTTTGTCACCAAATGCTTTACTTTCTCGAAAGGTTCCGCTACAAAGTGATCTCTATTTTTAATTTTTTCCGGGAAACGAACATGGTATTCGAATTCTTCTCTAAAGTGACGAATTGCCGCTGCCACTGGCCAAGACGCTGCATCACCTAGTGGACAAATCGTGTTTCCTTCGATTTTGCTTTGGATGCTCCATAGCAATTCGATATCTTCTTCACGACCCGTTCCGGTTTCGATTCTGTGCAAGATTTTTTCCAGCCAACCCGTTCCTTCACGGCAAGGCGTACATTGCCCGCAAGATTCGTGGTGGTAAAAACGGGCAAAATTCCAAGTATTGCGTACGATACAAGCGGTGTCATCATAAACAATAAATCCACCGGATCCTAACATAGAACCTGTTGCAAAACCTCCATCAGATAACGATTCATACGTCATCAAACGATCTGTTCCGGCTGCTGTTTTGTAAATTAAATGTGCTGGTAAAATGGGCACAGAAGAACCTCCAGGCACTAAAGCTTTCAAAGGTCTGTCGGTTGCCATTCCACCCAAATATTCATCAGAATTCATGAATTCGTACACGCTGATACCCATTTCAATTTCGTAAACTCCTGGATTTTTGATATTTCCTGAAGCCGAAATTAATTTGGTTCCTGTAGAACGCTCGATACCTATTTTAGCATATTCCGCGCCTGAATTATTCACAATCCAAGGCACTGCTGAAATCGTTTCTACGTTGTTTACCACGGTTGGATTCCCCCAAAGTCCGGAAACTGCCGGAAATGGCGGTTTGATACGAGGATTTCCTCTTTTCCCTTCCAATGATTCGATTAATGCGGTTTCTTCACCGCAAATGTAGGCTCCTCCTCCAATTTGAACGTATAAATCCAAATCGTAACCGGTTCCTAATATATTTTTACCCAACCAGCCGGCAGCTTTTGCTTCGGCGATGGCTCTTTCTAAAATTTTGTAAATCCACATATATTCTCCACGAATATAAATGTAAGATAGGTTCGCACCCAAAGCATAGCTTGAAGTGATCATTCCTTCGATTAATAAGTGAGGAATGAATTCCATCAAATATCGGTCTTTGAACGTTCCCGGCTCCGATTCATCGGCATTGCAAACCAAATGACGAGGCTTCCCGGATTTTTTATCGATAAAACTCCATTTCATTCCCGCTGGGAAACCTGCTCCACCACGACCACGGATTCCTGAAGTTTTTACTTCTTCCACCACCTCGTCTGGCGTTAATGTTTTTAAGGCTTTCTCTACAGAAGCATAACCCCCTTCACGACGGTATACTTCATAGGTTTTGATGCCTGGTACATTTATTTTGTCTAATAATATTTTCTTTGACATCTTATTTATCGTGTAATATTATTTTATTGTCTTTGCAATCAGCGATTAACTGATCGATTTTTGCTTCTGTCAAATGTTCTTGGTAGAAATCACCCAATTGCATCATTGGTGCATAACCACAAGCCCCTAAACATTCTACGCCACGAACTTCAAACATACCGTCAGCTGTTGGCTCACCAACTTTAACTCCTAATTTACTACAGGTGTAATCCATTAAATTTTCGGTACCGTTCAGGCAACAAGGAGAAGTATGGCAAAATTCGAACATGTATTTGCCAATTGGCCTTTGGTTGAACATCGTGTAGAATGTTACAACCTCGTATACTTCAACAGGTTTAATACGTAAAATTTCGGCTACTTTGTCTTGCAATTCGATACTCAACCAATTGTCGTGTGCATCTTGAACTTCGTGCAAAACCGGCAATAAAGCTGATTTTCTTTTATCCTCCGGATAATGACTGCACAATTCGTTGATACGCGTCATCAAGGCATCGGTGATATTTATATTTTGTTTGATCTGTGTTTTTTCCATAATTATTAAGCGTCCAATTCGCCGGCAATTACATTAAGACTTGATAATATTACGATGGCATCCGATAACAATGCTCCTTTAATCATTTCCGGATAAGCCTGATAGTATATAAAACAAGGACGACGGAAATGCAATCTGTACGGCGTACGGCTTCCATCGGTGGTTAAATAAAATCCTAATTCCCCGTTTCCACCTTCCACAGCATGATAAATTTCAGCCACTGGAACAGGTACTTCTCCCATCACAATTTTGAAATGGTAAATTAAGGCTTCCATATTATTGTATACATCTTCTTTTGGAGGAAGGTAGTAATCAGGAACATTGGCATGGTAGTCGTTTCCTTCCGGCATTTTAGCCAAAGCCTGGCGAATAATGCTCAAACTTTCCCAAACTTCTGCGTTACGAACACAAAAACGGTCATAGGTATCACCTGATTTTCCAACTGGAACTACAAATTCAAAATCTTCATACGAAGAATACGGTTCTGAAACACGAACATCATAATCCACCCCTGCAGCACGCAAGTTTGGCCCTGTAAATCCGTAAGCCATCGCTTTTTCAGCAGAAATTGGCCCAACGTTTACCGTTCTGTCAATAAAAATTCTGTTTCTTTCGAAAAGATTTTCAAATTCTTTCCAAGCTGGCGGGAATTCTTCTAAGAAAATATCTAATTTCCTGAAAGCTTCCGCTGACCAATCTCTTTCGAAACCGCCCAAACGCCCCATATTGGTTGTTAAACGAGCACCACAAATTTCTTCGTAGATTTCGTAAATTTTTTCTCTAAATTGAAATACGTATAAGAAACCCGTATACGCTCCGGTATCCACACCTAAAATCGAATTACAGATAATGTGATCGGTAATACGCGCCAATTCCATTACAATAACTCTTAAATACTGCGCTCTTTTTGGCACTTCAATATTCAATAATTTTTCCAAAGTCATCCACCATGCCATATTATTAATAGGCGAAGAACAATAGTTCATACGATCTGTTAGCGGTGTGATTTGGTAGAAAGGACGGTTTTCGGCAATTTTTTCAAACGCACGGTGGATGTAACCAATGGTTGGCTCAGCATCTAAAATGCGCTCTCCATCCATCAACAGGATATTTTGAAAAATACCGTGTGTGGCTGGATGCGTTGGCCCTAAATTCAGAATCGAAAGCTCGCTTCCGTCTTCGTTTAGTTTTTCCTTAATTATTTTAGCATAACGATGCTCTGGTGGTAATAATAGTTCTGACATTCTTAATTAAAAATTGATAATTGATAATTGATAATTTTCAATTAACTATTAATTTATTATTCCTTTTTACTTATAATTATCAATTATACATTGTTAACTATACATTGCTTGGTGTTCTACCAAAAAATCTGTCGTCTTTGTCTGTTCTTCCTGAATCTTCCATTGGAAATTCTTTCCGCATTGGAAAAGAAATCATTTCATCCATATTCAGGATTCTTTTTAATTGTGGGTGACCAATGAAATTGATTCCAAAGAAATCATAAGTTTCACGTTCCATCCAATTGGCACTCAAGAAAATGTTTGAGATTGATTTTATTTCAGGAGTCGTTCCGTTGATAAAACTTTTAATTCTAACACGTTTTTTGTCAATCCAGTTGTGCAAATGATACACGACTGCAAATTGTTCGCTCACATCGCTATCCGGATAATGAATTCCGCACAAATCAGTTAAGAAATGAAAGTTTAACGTTTCTTCATTCTTCAAAAACAGAATGACTGCCGTTATTTTATCTGAAGCTACATCGAAAGTAAAAATGTCTTTTTCCTGACGGAAATGCATCACGCTTTCTCCAAAAGCAGCTGTTAGTTTATCTTGAATTTGAGTGTTTTCTAAAGCCATGTTCTTATTTAATGTTATAAGATGCTAATAGTTCTTGATATTCCGGTGAGCTACGACGACGAACTGATTCGGATTTAACCAATTCCTGCAAGCGCATTACTCCATCCACGATTTGTTCCGGTCTTGGCGGACATCCAGGCACGTAAACGTCTACCGGAATTACCTTGTCAATTCCTTGTAAAACAGAATACGTATCGAAAATTCCACCTGAAGAGGCACAAGCACCTACAGCAATTACCCAACGAGGTTCAGCCATTTGCTCGTAAACCTGACGTAAAATAGGCGCCATTTTTTTAGAAATAGTTCCCATAACCATCAACATATCAGCTTGACGAGGAGAAAAACTCACACGCTCAGAACCGAAACGTGCTAAATCGTAATGTGAAGCCATAGTTGCCATAAACTCAATTCCACAACAAGATGTTGCAAAAGGCAATGGCCACATGGAATTGGCACGGGCTAAACCTACAACATCATTTAGTTTTGTTGCAAAAAAACCTTCGCCTGATACACCTTCCGGGGCTTCTACTATGTTTATTTTTGAATTACTCATTTTATTATTTATTTATTAAGCATGAAAAATCACTACTTAAATATAAGAAAAAAAATCGATTTTTTATTCCCATTCCAGGGCTTTCTTTTTGATGATATAGAAAAATCCCACCAGCAATAAAGCCATAAAAATTACCATTTTTACCATTCCATCCATGCCTAAATCCTTAAAATTGATTGCCCAAGGATATAAAAAGATAACCTCGACATCAAATAACACAAACAAAATGGCAACAAGGAAGTATTTTACAGAGAATGGAATCCTGGCATTCCCAATTGATTCAATTCCGCTTTCAAAGTTTTTATCTTTATTAGCTGAAGATCTCTTTGGACCCAATTTTCCTGAAATGAGGATAGTTCCTACCACAAACCCAACGGCAAGTCCCATCTGCATTAAAATAGGGATATAATCAAATTGATTTGTATGCATGCTGCAAAAAAATTAGTTTTTATAACTTACAAAGATACATGGCTGGATTTAAATCGCAATTAAAAATGAAAAATTCAACCAAAAAAACACCTTTAAAATAGTTATTTTTATTATTTCTAAATAAGGGATTGAATAATATTTTCATTTTACTTCGTTTTTTTGCTAAATAATCAAAAATTAACACATAAAATCCTAGATAAATAGTGATTAAATCCATTTAATGTAAAAATGAAAAATATTTAAAAATGAGCGAAAAATTTTAACATTTTGGTATTAGATTTGATGTAGTTTTTAAAGAAATTTTAACCAATTATTTACTCTTAATTCTCAATTCAAAATGAAAACGAAAAATTTTGTTTGCGTGTTTATTGCTGTTCTTATTTTTCAAGCTTGTGGCAGAAAATCAGCTGCCGATTTTAACTCAGATTTTTCATTATTTAAGGGTATAATTACAAATTTCACAGGCGGAATTGTCTCGGCGCAATCCGATATTCGAGTCGTACTCGCCTTCGATAAAAACGAATGGAAGCCCAATCAGGTTTTGGATTCCGATTTATTTGACATCTCTCCAAGTGTTGATGGAAAAGTGGTAGCGCTTTCCAGTAACACTGTCGCTTTTATTCCAGAAAAAAAACTGGCTCAAAACACAGAGTATCAGGTGACTCTAAAAGTAGACAAGCTACTCCCTACTGTTAAAAAAGAATTAGCCGAATTCAATTTTACAGTAAAAACACTCAAGCAGGACTTTTTAGTAACTACTCAAGACATTCAATCGTACAGCAAAGATTACCAATATTTGAACTGTACTTTAAAAACAGCCGACAATATTGATTTGGAAACGGCTCAAAAACTAGTTACAGCTAACCAACAAGGCAAAGACTTAGCGGTAAAATTCATCAAGTCTTTAAGTACTCCAACAGAATACAAATTTATTGTAGACAGCATCCAGCGTTTGGATAATGATAGTAAAATTGAAATTGCTTACGATGGAAACGATTTCGATATCGATCAAAAAGGCACTATCGATTATACTATTGTAGGAAAAGACAATTTTAAAGTCGTAAACGTTGACATTCCGGACGGTAACAATCAAACGATATTGATTAATTTTTCTGACGCACTCCAAAAAGGTCAGGATTTCAAAGGATTGGTTTCCATTCAAAATGCTAAAAATCTAAAATTCGCCACTCAGGGAAATGTATTGAAAGTCTTTTTTAACAACGAAATTGAAAAACCACGTGAAAAGCCTGTTGTCGCTCAAACTATAGCCGCTATAGACACAGCAGCAACAGCGGTAGACAGTGCAGCGGTCGTGGTTGAAGCCGCAGCTGATGTTGCTGAAGCTACACCGGAATACAATGAAAGCGAAGAAACTGCTTCACAGCAAGGTGCTGGCGGTACTGTTCTGGTTGAGATTTTTCAAGGGATTGAAAGCGAAAACGGCTATAAAATGAAGCAAAACTTTTCAACCACCGTTTCGTTTGACCAAATTAAACCAAGTGTAAAATTTACTAAAAACGGAACCATATTGCCAAGTTCAAACAATTTGAAACTGAACTTTGAAGCTGTAAATTTAAGTGCTGTTGATGTAAAAGTGTATAAAATTTATAAGAATAACATTCTGCAGTTTTTACAATACAATGAGCTGAACGGCACTCAAAACCTTAAAAAAGTCGCACAACCCATTGCCAAAAGCACCATCAATCTAAAAGAAAACAAATTAGTCAATTTTAGTGAATGGAATACTTTTGCTCTCGATTTGTCAAAAATCATCACTCCGGAACCGGGCGCTATTTATCGCGTTGAATTTTCATTTAAGAAAAAATACTCTTTATACAAATGCGACGGCTCTCAAACGGACGAAAATTCATCTGAAGAAGAGGAAGAAACCGACGAAAATGATGTGAATTATAGCGACAATAGCTACGATGATTATTATGAAGATTACGATTGGAGAGAAAGTGAAGATGCCTGTACCTCTTCTTATTTTTACAACACGACTATCGGCACTAACATTTTAGCTTCTGATTTAGGCGTTATTGCCAAACGCGGTGAAAACAAGTCGTATTTATTTGCTGTAAATAACATTGTAACCACTGAACCGGTTTCCAATGCCAGAGTGGAATTGTATAATTTCCAACAGCAAAAACTAGCCACCGAAGCCACAAGCAGTCAGGGAATCGCACAATTCCAACTGAATAAATTTGCCTATTTTGCTATTGTAACGCTTGGTGATCAATCAACTTATGTTAAACTGGACGATGGAAATTCGCTTTCAGTGAGTAATTTCGATGTTGCTGGTGAAGCTTTACAAAAAGGGCTGAAAGGATTCATTTATGGAGAACGTGGCGTTTGGCGTCCTGGTGATAATTTGTATTTGTCATTTATTTTGAATGATGCAGCCAACAAATTACCAAAAACACATCCCATCAAATTCAGATTGTCTGATCCTAATGGAAAAGTAACCTACCAAACAGTTCAAAAATCGAATGAACTCAATCATTATAGTTTCGTTGTGCCAACAAATTCTGAGGATCCAACCGGAAATTGGGAAGCCATGGTCAGTGTGGGTGGGGCCAAATTTTACAAAAGCATCAAAATTGAAACAATTAAACCCAATCGTCTAAAAATTAAAAACGTTTTCAAAAACGCTGTGCTTTCCTCTTCGTATCCAAACACGAGTTATCTTCAGGTCAATTGGCTTCACGGTGCTGTTGCCAAAAATCTGAAAGTAGAGATGCAAGCCAAATTCTCGCAACAAACCACTACTTTCAAAGGATACGACAAATATGTCTTTGATGATTTAGTTCGTAAATTCAGTACCGAAGAAATTAATGTCTTTTCAGGAAAAGTAGATACAAATGGAAGGGCTTCGGCAACCATTGATCCAAAATTACAAGGTCAGGCTCCCGGCATGCTAAAAGCTGCTTTTATGACAAAAGTATATGAAGAAGGTGGTGATTTCAGTACTGATGTCATTTCAACAACGTATTCTCCTTACAAAACATATGTAGGTTTAAAATTACCTGCACTCACCAAATATGAAATGTTGGAAACCAGAACCAACAATCGTTTTGATGTGGTTACGGTTGATGAAAATGGCCGTCCAAAACCAGTAAGGAATTTAGAAGTAAAAATATTTAAAGTGGAATGGCGCTGGTGGTGGGATGCTTCAAATGATGATGTATCCAATTACAATTCGTCTAATGCAACGACTTCTTATAAAACATTAAGAGTAAATACCGACGCCAATGGAAAAGGAAGTTTTCAATTGGCGCTTTCCGATGAAGAATGGGGACGCTATATGATTCGAGTTACGGACCCAACCGATGGGCATGCTACAGCTCAAACGGTAAACATCGACTGGCCGGTTTGGTCTGGAAAAACCAGAAATACAGATGCTTCGACGGCCAACATGCTTGTTTTCTCTACCGATAAGAAAAATTATGCTGTGGGAGAAAAAGCGCAAATCTCTTTCCCATCAAGTGAAGGCGGACGTGCTTTGATTTCAATCGAAAACGGAGCAAAAGTAGTTCAAACCATTTGGGCAAAAACCACAAAAGGAGAAACCAAAGTAGATGTACCAATCATAGCTGCCATGGCACCAAACGTGTATTTCAATATTACGTTACTGCAACCGCATGCTTCTACCAAAAACGACTCTCCAATACGCATGTATGGCATTGTTCCAGTAGAAGTAATTGACAAAAATACCATTTTAGAACCCAAAATGGTTATGCCAGATGTATTAAAACCAGAACAGGCCTTCAATGTTAATGTAAGTGAGAAATCAGGAAAACCCATGACCTATACTATCGCTGTGGTGGATGAAGGTTTATTGGATTTAACCCGATTTAAAACACCAAATGCCTGGGACAGCTTTTATGTCCGTGAAGCTTTGGGTGTTAAAACCTGGGATGTTTATGATGATGTTATTGGCGCTTATGGCGGAAAAGTAAATCAGATTTTCAGTATTGGAGGCGACCAGGATTTGGGTGGCGGAAAAGCAAAAAAAGCCAATCGCTTTAAGCCGGTTGTGATTTATCTTGGTCCTTACAAATTAGAAAAAGGGGAAACCAAAACGCATCAAATCAAATTACCAAAATACATTGGTTCCGTAAGAACAATGATTGTGGCTGCTGATGCCAACACAAGTGCTTATGGAAGTGTTGAAAAAGCAACGCCGGTTCGCAGTCCTTTGATGGCTTTGGCCTCTTTACCAAGAAAAATTTCTCCTTCAGAAAAAGTGACTATTCCTGTGACCATTTTTGCGATGGAAAATCAAATTAAAAACGTTTCGGTGCAAATTAAGACCAGTCCTGGACTGACGGTTATTGGCAAAACCATACAAAACCTGACTTTCACTAGTCCGGATGAGAAAATGACGTATTTCAATTTAGCAGTAGGTGCGATAACTGGGATTGGAAAAGTAACGGTTATTGCAACCTCAGGCTCCGCCAAATCTACTTACGATGTGGAAATTGACATGACCAATCCAAATCCGGTAACGAATACTTTTACCGATATTATTTTAGATCCAAACAGTACTAAAACGGTTTCCTGGAACACTTTTGGCATTCCTGGAAGCAACAAAGCCAGATTAGAGGTTTCTTCTATGCCAACTATTAATTTTAACGGCAGATTACAATATCTGATTCAATATCCTCATGGCTGTGTGGAACAAACGACTTCGTCTGTATTTCCGCAATTGTTCTTAAATGATATTGCTGATATCGATTTGAGCCGAAAAGCCATAATTCAGAAAAACGTAACCGCAGGCATTCAGAAATTGAGTGGTTTCCAATTGGCCAATGGAGGATTCTCTTACTGGCAAGGCAATACCATTGCTGACGATTGGGGAAGTTCGTATGCTGGTCACTTCTTGTTGGAAGCAGAGAAAAAAGGCTATGTCTTACCAATCAATTTCAAATCAAAATGGATTTCGTACCAACAAAAAGAGGCTAAAAAATGGCGATTTGAGCCACAATACGGAAACGATTTGGCACAATCTTATCGTCTATATACATTAGCGCTTTCTGGGTTTCCAGATTTGGCTTCAATGAACCGATTACGAGAAACCGGCGGTATTTCTAACGAAAGTAAATTAAGACTGGCGGCTACGTATGCTTTAGCTGGCCAAAAACAAGCAGGAATGTCGTTATTACTGAAAAGCAAAATCGATGAAAACCAACATACCTATTACGACTATTATTACTATGGTTCAAGCGACAGGAACAGAGCCATGGCTTTGGAAACCTTAATTTTACTGGGGCAAAAACAATTGGCTTTTTCGATGGCGAACAAATTGGCCAAACAAATGTCGGCTGATCAATGGATGAGTACGCAAACGACTGCTTATTGCTTGTATTCGATGTCGAAATTTGCCCAATTTAACGGAGGAAAAGGTGTTAATGTAGGCTATAGTAATGCCGGTAAAAACTTTGCCATCAATACTATTAAATCATTGGCTGAAAGAAATCTGATTATTAAAAGCGGTGCCAATGGTATCACTATCAAAAACAATAAAAACAACACCTTATATGTTCGTGTATTAAATTCAGGGATTTTACCTGTAGGTCAAGAACATGTGGTTCAAAGCAATTTGAATGCGAATATAGTTTACAAAAATAGAAAAGGACAGAAAATAAATGTGTCAAAAATCAATCAGGGCACAGAGTTTATTGCGGAAGTTACCATCAGAAACATGAAAAACGAACGCGTGCAAAATGTAGCGCTTTCTCAAATTTTACCTTCAGGATTTGAAATTGTGAATACCCGTTTTACCGATTTTGGTGATGCAACTAACAATGTAGCGGACTATATTGACATTCGTGATGACAGAACCAATTTCTATTTCCCATTAGGAGCTGGCGAAACCAAAACGTTCAGAATCTTGCTCAATGCATCGTATTTGGGTAATTATTATTTACCTGGATTACAATGTGAGGCCATGTATGACAATACATTTTTGGCCAGAACAAAAGGACAATGGATTGAAGTTATAAAATAAAAAAATAACCACAAAAGGCACAAAAGAAATTCAAAAGATTAAAATATTTATACTTTCCTACCTATCAAACTCTTTTGTGTCTTTTGTGGTTAAAAATAAACTTTAAAAGTTGAAAACTAAACTAACTGCGTTCCTGCAACGCATTCTCAACTGGATTAGAAATAACAAGAAGAAATCTGCCGTAGTATTTATAGTATTGCTGGTGTATTATTTTTCGTTGCCAAGAATCTTATTCCAGGAACCATACTCTACAGTTATTGAAAGTAAAGAAGGGGAGCTATTGGGTGCCAAAATTGCGCGTGATGGCCAATGGCGTTTTCCGGCGCAGGACAGCGTTCCCTATAAATTTAAAAAATGCATCGTTTATTTTGAAGACGAGCATTTTTACTATCATCCGGGGTTCAATCCCGTGGCGATGTTCAATGCCATGAAACAAAACAGTCGAGCCGGCAAAGTGGTTCGAGGTGGAAGTACCTTGACACAACAGGTCATTCGTTTGTCCCGAAAAGGTAAAAAGCGAACTTATTTCGAAAAAATCATCGAAATCATCTTGGCCACCCGATTGGAATTCAGGCATTCAAAAGAAACCATCCTCGAATTATATGCTGCGCATGCTCCTTTTGGAAGCAATGTGGTAGGATTGGAAATGGCTTCGTGGCGTTATTTTGGCGTGCAATCCCATCAGTTGTCTTGGGCAGAAAGCGCTACTCTAGCGGTTTTACCCAATGCCCCTAGCTTGATTTATCCGGGGAAAAACCAAGAAAAATTGCTTCGAAAACGCAATACGCTTTTATTGAAATTAAAAAACGAAGGCATTATTGACAGGCAAACTTATCAATTGGCCATACAGGAGCCTTTGCCGCAAAAACCCTACGATTTACCGCAAATTGCACCACACTTATTGCAGCGTGTAGCTAAAAATCAGGAAGGTACCCGATTGAAAACAACCGTTGATATCACTTTGCAAAATCGCGTCAATCAAATTGCTAAATATTATTACAATCAATACAAGCAAAATGAGGTTAACAATCTGGCAATTTTAGTGATTGACATCCAAAACAGAAACATAATTAGTTATGTGGGAAACTCGCCTTCAGACGAAAATCATCAAAAAGATGTCGATATTATTGGAGCTCCCAGAAGTACGGGAAGTATTTTGAAACCATTATTGTATTCGGCTATGTTAGATGATGGCGAATTGCTGCCGAACACTTTGGTTGCCGATATCCCAACACAAATTTCGGGGTACACGCCACAAAATTTCAATTTGACTTTTGACGGAGCAGTTCCAGCACACAGAGCCTTATCACGCTCTTTGAATATTCCTGCCGTCTTGATGTTACAGGATTATGGCGTAAATAAGTTTTATGAAGAATTGCAAAAATTCAAATTGAGAGACATTTCAAAACCGCCCGATCATTATGGTTTGTCCTTGATTTTGGGTGGTGCCGAAAGTAATTTATGGGATTTGTGCCGAACCTATGCCGGATTGTCTTCTACTGTTGAATATTTCAACAAAAGCAACGGCAATTACCGAAGCAAAGAGTTTTCTGAATTGAATTACGATAATAGTTTTATACAGGATTTTGGTTCCGAAAGTAAGCAAAAAACCATTTTAGGGGCAGGTGCGATTTGGCAAACCTATAATGCTATGGAAGAAGTTAACCGTCCGGAAGGCGATGAAGCCTGGAAATTTTATGACAGTTCTCTAAAAATTGCCTGGAAAACGGGAACCAGTTTTGGAAATCGAGATGCCTGGGCTATTGGCACCAATTCGAGGTATGTAGTAGGCGTTTGGGTTGGCAATGCTTCAGGAGAAGGACGACCAACACTCACCGGAGTGACCAGTGCTGCTCCTATTCTATTTGATGTTTTTAATTTGTTACCTCGAAAAAAATGGTTTGATGCGCCACTAAAAGATTTAGAAGAAGTAGAAGTATGCAAATTAAGCGGCCATTTGGCACAGGAAGATTGCCCTAAGATAAAACAATACGTTCCACTGAAAGGGAAAACAACATCTATTTGTCCGTATCACAAAACCGTGCATTTGGATAAATCCGAAAAATACCGGGTGAATAGCAGTTGTGAAAATGTAGAAAACATTGTGACCAAAAAATGGTTTGTTTTGCCTCCAGTGATGGAATGGTATTATAAGAGTCAGCATATTGAGTATTTGCCTTTACCCCCTTTTAGGAGCGATTGTCAGGGAACGCAAACGGCTACAATGGATTTTATTTATCCGAAAACGAACAGCAAAATTTACCTGACTAAAGATTTCAATAGTGAAACACAGCCTGTGATTCTTAAAGTGGCACATTCACAACGAGAAACCGAAGTGTTTTGGTATGTCGATAATGTGTACAAAGGCTCAACCAAAACCTTTCACGAAATGCCTATAAAACCTACAGAAGGATTTCATTATGTGACTGTGGTGGATGAAAGTGGTTATGAAATTCGGAAGAAAATTGAGATTGTGAGGGAATGATTTAGAAAGTTAAATCTAAATTTCAGAAATAGACATTTATTTCTTTAGAACCAAAAGACTATTTTTGACTTCTTGAATAATAAACTCTCATATAGTCTTTTTTTCTTTGCAATAGTAAACCTGCTTTTTGCACAGAATCCCATTACGATACAGTTAACAGAAAATGATGGATTGCCAGATGTTGAATTTTACGATATAACGGAAGACAAAAACGGTTTTATCTGGATGGCCGCAGACAAAGGATTATATCGATTTGACGGAAAAGAATACCTGCCTTATACCAACTCAGACAAAAGAGGACTTTCTGTTTTCGGACTAAAATTTGATTCCCAAAAACAATTATGGTGCAATAATATTTCTGGTCAATTTTTTTATCTTAAAGATAATAAACTAGAACTTTTTTTAGATTTAAAAAACGAACTCAAAGGCGAACTGGCAGAATTTGTTTTCTTAAAAAACAAACTCATTATTTTTAGCACAACTATGATTTTGTCTGTAGATTTAAAAACCAAAAAAAGAGACTATTTATTAAAAAAAGAAGGATTAGTATCAAATACCATTCGTGCTCCTTTCGAATTTAACGAAAAAATATACTTTACAATCAATGATAAAATATTTTCTTTCGATGGATCTAAAATAAGCTTAGCTGTAAAGGATAAAATAACTCCTTTTGGCGTTACTGCTTTTCCGAAATTCTTTAAATACAGAGGGGGGTTATTTTTAATTTCATACGACAATCTACTAAATCAGAATCGCTTTTTTAAAATAAACAACAATCACCTTTCGGAGATTCCTTTTTCAAAAAAATTAGAAAAAAACAGGATAATAGCCACTTCAGAAAAAGACGGTTTTTTATGGTTTTGCACTTCTGCAGGAATTGCTAAAATTAAAGAGAAAAACAATCAGTTAATAATTGATGGTTATTTTCTTAAAGATGATTTTATTACCCGAACCATATCCGACAGAAACGAAACATTATGGATTTCAACCTTAAACAATGGCATATACATCATCCCTTCATTGCATGTAAAAACGTATAGTAATACTGTTTATAATGACAATATTTCAACAATTGAAAGAATAAATGCCACAAAAATAGCTGTAGGTACAACAAAAGGAAATTTATTTATCATTGATGTATTGAATAACCAAAAGCAAGAAATTAAGATTAATAAAGAAAGGAAAGTATCTAAGCTTTTATATTTAAAAGAGGAAAACATTCTTTTGATAAGCACAGAGAATAGTTCGTACACCTACAATCTGACCACTAAAAAAATCACCGAATTAAATTCATTTCTCAACGCCAAAGACCTACATCACATAAGCAATTCAAATCAATTTATCTACTGTAGCTTTGACAGAGCATCTGTTTTAAAATTCGAAAACAACACTATATCTCTTGTCAGAAAATTGAATGCCAACAGAGCATACAGAAGCTATTATGACCCGGAATTCAAACGTGTTTATGTTTCCCATGTAGATGACTTACTTCTTTATGAAAATGATTCTAGTTTTAAATCTTTAAAATACAAGAATAAAAACATAGTCGCCAAGGACATTTGTCAAACAGACAACGGCATCATTTGGATTGCCACTTTTAATGATGGGCTTTTAGGGTATAAAAACAATCAGATTGCCATGACCTTTGATGTGACTAACGGATTAAAATCGAATATTATCCAGGAAATGAAAAGTGATGGCAATAACTTATGGATTATTACAGATAAAGGCATTCAGATATTAAATTCAAACACCAAAAAATTTAAATCGTCATTGACAAACATCGGTAATATTAAAGGTATTGTAATAAACGACAAATCTGTTTTTTTGGCAACTCAAGAACGCTTTTTCGAAATCGACAAAACGATACTTCCTAAACAATACCATCTAAAGGAAATTTATATAAAATCGGTTACCATAAATGAGAAAGACACCTTAGTTAAAAAGGATTATTCTTTACCTTATGATAAAAACAGAATAAAACTCACTTTTCACATCAATGGGTTTTACCCAAATGACGAATTATTATTTGAATACCGCCTTCTTGGGTTAAATGACAATTGGATTGTATTAGACAAGAATGTTGATTTTGTAAATTTCAACAGCCTTCCTCCTAATGATTATATTTTTGAGGTCAGGTCGAAAACCAGTAGCGAGAACAAATACGTGAACACAAAAATCAATTTTAAGATTCGTAAGCCGTATTGGGAAAGTTGGTGGTTCATCTCTGCTTTAATCCTTATTTCTTTCAGCTTATTGACTTTATTTTACAGGAACAAACTAAAAACGAAAGAGAAAGAGAAAGAATTGGCTTTAAAGAATGCGAAATTCGAAAATGAATTGGCAGTTCTCAAATTGGAGAATTTAAAATCACAAATGAATCCGCATTTTATATTCAATGCATTAAATTCAATCCAAGAATACATTGTTTTGAACCAGAAGAATTTAGCCAGTTCTTATTTAGCAAAATTTGCTGATTTGATAAGAGCTTACTTAGACCACAGTTCTAAAGGATATATTTCATTACGTGAAGAAGTCGAATGTTTAGACACGTATCTCCAATTGGAAAAATTACGATTTGAAGACAAGTTCAGCTACACCATTAACAGCTTAAAAAGCAATGAAGACATAAAAATCCCTACAATGCTCATACAGCCTTATGTTGAAAATGCCATAAAACATGGTTTGTTGCATAAAAAAGAAAATAGAAATCTGGTTATTGATTTTGAATTATTAAAAGAAGAAAAAATACTTCGATGTATCATTTTAGATAATGGAATAGGCCGAGAAAAAGCAGCAAAATTGAGAAGTACACAGTACAAATCATTTGCAACAGAAGCAACACAGCATAGATTAGACTTATTAAATTTTGGTAAGAAAAGAAAAATAGGCGCAACAATAGACGACTTAACCAATGAGAATAACAGAGCCGTTGGAACAAAAGTGACATTATTAATCCCAATATTAAATTAAAACATGAAGGCAATAATAATCGATGACGAAAGAAAAGCAAGAAACTTACTTCGTGTTTTAATTGAAGAAAATTGTCCAAAAATCACCACTATTATTGAAGCTGAAGACTTACTTTCCGGGGTTGCTTTAATAAAAAAAGAATTACCGCAAATTGTTTTTTTAGATATCGAAATGCCCGAACATTCTGGTTTGGAAATTCTTGATTTCATCAATAAAGAAGATGTTGGTTTTGAAATTATTTTCACAACAGCATACAATGAATTTGCTATAAATGCTTTCCAACTTTCTGCTATTGATTATTTACTAAAACCTTTACGGGCAGAAACAGTAAAAAACGCTACAGAAAAAGCGATTCAACAAATTGGAAAATCAGATATAAGTTTAAAATTAGAAGAATTAAACAAAAGCTTAAAAACATCAAACTTTAACAAAATTGGGTTGCCTTTTTCTGATGGTCTTAAATTTGTAAATTTTGAAGATATTATCATGTTTGAAGCTGATGGAATGTACACAAAAGTAACTACCATCAAAGAAACCGAAATATTAGTTTGTAAGCCTTTGCGTCATTTTGTTGACTTGTTAGAAATCCAACCCATCTTTTACAAACCACATCGTTCCTATCTTATCAATTTAAAATACATACGGGAATACATTAGAAAAGATGGCGGTTATATCATCATGGATAATGACAAATCCGTTTCTATTGCCAACGATAAAAAAGAAGAATTTCTGACCATTATTCAAAATATAGGATAAGCTTCAGAAAGTTAAAAACCCGTTTCAGAAAGTCGTTTTATAAACGGCTTTTTTTATGATGAAATTTATCCCATAATTTTAAACATAAAATCATGAAACCAAAATTACTTTTTCTATTTGTATTTATTTATCAATTGGGATTTGCACAATTTCCAACCAACGGATTAGTAGCACAATATGGATTTGATAACGGAAGTCTGTTAGTAGACGGAGCAAATGGAGTAAATCTTACACAAACAGGAGCATCACTTACCGAAATAAGCAATCGATTTGGAAGTACTCCAACGAGCGCTGTAAGTTTAAATGGCGATCAATTAACAAGACCCGACATCAATTTTCCTAATGATGCATTTAATTTGGGGAATCAGGCAACTGTATGCTTTTGGATTCAAACAACAACTGATGATACTGATACAAGGATTATTTTTGATGATAGTAACCGATCTACTTTTGCCAATTCTAATTGGGCTGGTTATTATATTTATCTTCAAAACGGAAAAATTGGTTTTGCACTGAATGTTTTATACAGTAGTGCCAGTTTAGGTTATAGAGGTGGAGGTGTTTTAGGAACAACCGTTGTTAGTGATGGCAACTGGCATCATGTTGCGTTTACGATTTTCAATAATCTTACGACCTCACCTTCTGGAACGACAGATACGGCAACCAACTCAGGTAGATTGTATATCGATGGAGTCGACATGGGTAGTGGAGGCACAACAAATACTGCTCAGGCAGGAAATGCTTATTTAAGTCTTTCCCATGATACAACTGGAAATATAACAATCGGCAACAATAGATCTAATAATCTTGCCAATAACAATCGCTACTTTGACATCATAGATGATATATTAATATACAACAGAAATTTAACTGTCGCAGAAATAGCCAGTATTATCAATTACAATAGTTTTTGTTTGACTCCCTCATCTACTATTTTATCTGCTACCGCTATTACACAAACATCTGCAACAATAAATATTACTGGAAGTAGTAATTATGATATCGCTTATCATAAAACATCTGATACTTTCTCTAATGCAACTATTGTTACTGGAATTACTTCTGGATCTACAAACTTATCTGGATTAGATATTTTTACAAACTACAAAGTATATGTAAAACAACATTGTGCAAACAATACCACAGGTTGGTCATCACCTATAAATTTCACTACAACCAGAACTATAGGTAAAATTTATGTCAATGCAAATGCAACAGGGAATAACAATGGAATATCATGGGCCAATGCTTACACTAATTTAGAAAATGCTTTAGCTGTTGCACAAAACAACGAAGAAATCTGGATAACAGAAGGTATATATAAACCACATGCATCGGATAGAACAATACCATTTACCATTTCAGATACTAATTTGAAATTATATGGAGGTTTTATCGGAAATGAAACACAACTTTCAGAACGAATATTTGGAGCGCATGAAACGATACTTTCCGGAGATTTATTACAAAATGATGATGCTACACTATCATTTACAAATACCACTAGAAACGACAACAGTTATAACGTAATTTCCATACAAGGAACAAATAGTTTGCTTGACAGACTAACAATAACCGGCGGTCATGCTAATGGCGCTACAACAGCACTAAAAACCGGAGCTGGTATTACCAAAAGCGCTACGGTTACAAAAATGACCTTAAACAATTGCAAACTGACTAAAAATACAGCAGAGTATGGCGCAGCATTGGTTGCCATATTCAATAATGTCTCTTCAGAATTAATTGTTAGCAATTGTGAATTTAGCGAAAATTTAGGATTAGGTGGTGGTGCTATTTATTCTTACACCAACAATAACGCATCAGCAACTTATAGTTTTTCTAATTCCATATTCAAAAGAAACCAAGTAAAAGACAACGGGGCAACACTAGCTTATGCAGGAAGTTCATTATGGGTACGTGCTTATGGAACAAACTCAGTGATTTCAAGCAATATTATCGGTTGTACTTTTGCCGATAACTTAGACACAGGGACATTTAGTGGTTTGAATAATTTCAATAGATGTACATTGGCAATATCCAAACGAAATAGTGTTAGTGCGAATCACACGACAATTATCTCCAACTGTATTTTCTGGAATAACAAAGCGGCAGGAGGAAATATTGCCAGACCAATTTCTGGACTTGTTGATGATATTGTAACTCCTATTACCATTACAAATTCAATTGACGAAACGAATTTTACCGGAGTTACGTTAAGTAGTACTTCATCCAACACAAGCGGTGCCAATCCTTTATTTACGAATGCTGCTAGTGGAGATTATACGTTAAGTTCTGGCTCTCCAGCGATCGATAATGGTAATAATGCCAGTGTAATTGGAACGACTGATTTATTAAATAATCAACGTATATTCAATTCAACTGTAGATATGGGAGCTTATGAGTTTGGTTCAGTAGTATTAGGGAATAGTAATTTTAATTTGCCAGTTGGTTTTAAAATATATCCAAATCCAGCTACATCCATCGTAAATATTCAAACTGAAGAATCTGTAAAGCAAATTGAAATTTATACTTTAGAAGGGAAATTAATAACGAAAAGCACGGAAAATAAAATCGATGTTTCTAATTTAAATTCTGGTTTTTACATGATTAAAATAACTACCAATGAAAATAAAATTAGTATTCAAAAATTGGTAAAAAGATAACCCGTGTCCTTTTCAACAATATCATACTAGTGATTCTACAAGCTATAAATCATGTTTGCTCTTCTTTACGGCACGAGCTAGTGGAAATACCCCTCCATCTAAAATTGTGAATATCTATTTTCAAGAAGAGCCCATTTATTTTGATGCAAAAAGTATCTTTGGCTCCCTAAAAAAAAAAAGACATGAGCTCAATGTGGTACGAATGCAAAGTAAAATATAGAAAACTGGATGAGACCGGAATACAGAAGGTGGTTACAGAACCGTATCTCGTAGACGCCTTATCCTACACGGAAGCCGAAACCCGAATCAATGAAGAGATGTCGGCCTATGTAAGTGAGGAATTTAAGATTACGAACATCAAAGTGGCCAACTATGCCGAGATACACCCTTTCGAAAATGCGGATCGCTGGTTCCGGTCAAAAGTAGCCTTAGTGGCTTTTGATGAAGAAAGCGGCAAAGAACGAAAAACAAATCTGTATCTGCTCATACAGGCGAATGATGTGAAAGAGGCCTATGACAACACCATCACAGCAATGACAGGTACGATGGGAGATTATTCGATCCCAGCCATTTCGGAGTCCACAATCATGGATGTCTTTCCTTATTTCAGCGGCGAAGAAAGCGATCTGGAACAAATAGAAAAATTCAATGCGTTAAAAGCCTCCAAACCGGAAAAAGAGGTAGAAATAATAGATCATATGGAATTTGAAACTGTTGATGAAGAGTAAAATATAAGGAGAACTTTGCGGTTCTCCTTTTTTATTATGGGTTATGTGTTAGCGCTACATTTTCCTTCAATAGAGGAGGATTAGTGCCTTTTTATATTTCAATTCCTCTTAAATTCCTATACAATTTCAATGCAAAAACATCTGTCATTCCTGAAATAAAATCAATTATGTGCATAACTTTCACATAGGAACTACTAGACTCATCAAATAAAAATTGTTTCGGCAGTAATTCAAGAATTTTTTTCTGTTCTTTATCTCGTTTCTCTTTAGGTGTTAATGCAGAAGAAACAAAATCTTCGACTAAACCAGACATAATTCTAAAACCAGCAATCTCTAATTTAACTACTTTTCTTGCATTGTAAATTTTTTCTATAGATCTTTTTTCAATTCTTTTCATTACTAGTTGTAATTCTGGAATATCATCTATTAGACTTTTTTCATAATTTCCTTTTAAAATCTCTTCCTTTTTTTCCCAAAAGACATCAGCGCATTTATAAATAAGTGTATTAATAGATTTTGCTCTTAAATAAGCTATTGATTCATTAGGATCGCCTTTTAATATTTCCGCTTGTTCAGTAACCCATTTTATATCATCTTTTGGATTTTCCTTAATAATTTCAAGAAATGTTGAACTTACTTCTTCATAAGTTAATATTCCTAATCTATGAGCATCCTCAAAATCAATAATATTATAAGAAATATCATCAGCAGCTTCAACAAGATATACAAAAGGGTGTCTTTTGTATGAAATTCTTGATTCTACATTATCAGGCACCATATTTAATTCATTAACAATATCTAAAAAAACTTCTTCATCAATTTTGAAAAAACCATATTTCTTTCTGTGTAATATCTTTTTATCGGATGCTAGGGATTCACAAGGATATTTTAAAATTGATCCAATTGTACTATATGTAAGTCTAAATCCTCCTTTATTTCTATCGTGTTGTTGCATTGTCAGAACTCTTAAGGCATTTGCATTTCCTTCAAAAGTTATTAAGTCTTCCCATTCAGCATCTGAAAAGTTCTTCTTGAAATCTACATCATCAAGTTTCGTTGTGTCTCTTTTTATAAAATATTTTGAAATTGCTTCTTCTCCAGAATGCCCAAAAGCAGGATTTCCTAAATCATGTGCTAAACAAGCTGAAGCTAATACATTTTTAAGACTATTTCTATAGAACGGACGGGCTTTATCGTCGCTTTTGACTTGTTCGAGATCAGAAATTTTCTTTCCAATTATTTTACCTAAAGACCTTCCAACACTAGCAACTTCCAAAGAATGTGTTAATCTGTTATGGACAAATACCTCTTCCGGAAGCGGAAAAACTTGAGTTTTGTTTTGAAGTCTACGAAATGGACTTGAAAAAATAATTCTATCCCAATCTCTTTCGTATTGAGTCCTTATGTCCACTTGTCCTTTTTGCATCCCATATCTTTTAGGAGAGAAACAATTATTCCATGTCATTTCCATTTTTTTCTCGTTTATGTTTTTATAATGAGGTACAACATCCCGTCGACTTGGCGAGGTCTGGCTCTAAATTAATATTTATTTTCGTTTCAAGACTAGTTTTCTAAATACAAAACCAAATTTAAATCAAGCTTAAAACCCAAATATTGCAAAACCGCTGTTAGCGGTAGTTCTTATTTTTAAACAGTAATTAACTCAGCTAATTTTTTAGCTATATTCTCCATTGTATCCTCTTGAGTATCTAAACCATTTCTTGAACCTAATAATGGACTAACATCCCTCAATTCATCGTATGTAGTATTATGAACAATAGGAACAAGTTGGTCTCTTGCGAGTAGAACTGATAATTCTTTTTCTGCAACACCTTCATTTTGTACTCTTTTAAGAAAACTAGGAGTTACCAAAACAAGTCCAATTTTAGATTTTGCTAATCCTTTATCAATTTCACGAAGAAATGAAGTTCCTAATGGTATGTCTTTTTCACTGAACCAAACACTAACGCCATTAGAAACTAGTAAATCATTTAATTCTAATGCTGATTCTTTTCTGTCGTCCCAAGCATGACAAAGGAATATATCTTTTAAATCTGGTTTTTCTGTTCTTTGTTCAACAACTTTTCTAACAGGGGTAAGAGTAGTTATTTCTGCTGGAGTATAGTAGATTGAAGAACCAGAGTTAGACCATCTTGCTTTTTGAGTTCTTTCTTTTGAAGGACTATAATTACTTGATGAACTTGCGCTTCTATTTGAAGAATAATTGTCGTTATATGATGGATAAGAATAGCTAGATCTATAACTACTATATCTACTACTGCATGCTGGACAATTGGCTGCGCCACTTGCTGTTCGGTGTCCCGTAACGGGGGCTGTACATCTTGCCATAAGATTTTAAGATTAAAGTTAATACAATTGATTTAGACGTTCGTTCTTAGTAGAATTACCGCTAACTCCCAAATATACACACTTCCAATAAAACAAAAATTACGTATAAATACCTCATTTTAAACCTTTACACAAAAAAAAGCCAGTCTATTCGACTGGCGTTTTTATTACTTTTTAGCTTGAGGCTTAGTGATAATCGGTATTGGCACTTTCTTGTTCCATTGTGCTTTTTGGGTCAGCAGCCAACTGAAATCTCCCGTCAGCTGATCACCTTGGGTGAACGTTCCATTAGAGCTTATTCCATTATAGATACCGGCACTCGAGTGGCATCCCATACAGCTTTCGGTTCCAAAAACAGTGATGTCGCTTTTAGGATTGGCTTCCATAAAATTAGACGCTGATTGGTTTCCGCCTTGGAAGAATGTTTCCATGGAAATGTTCGTAAGGAAAGTCAGATTCGGATTTCCTCCTGGTTTATTTGCAACCGATTGCGGTAAATGATAAGTACTTTCCTGATGAGATCCCGGTGCCGCATTTTGATCTAACGGATATTGCGTATCGATTAATTGATAGTATTGCCATACACTTTTTTGAGATCTGAAATACGCTTGCATTCTTTTGTTGATTTCCTGAACGCGTACCGGAATATCTATCATACGTTTTGCCTGTGTTTTCATCACATTGTTCTCAGCAAAATAACGGTTAGTTTTATCTCCCGAAATCGTCCAGAAATTACTGTGCACATTCGTATTGAAAGCATAGGTTGTTCCGCCATTCGTAACATCGACATTCACCGGGCAGGTTTCACATTCCGGATTCGTCAATGAAGGATGAATGATGGTTTTTTTGCCGTCTTTCATAATCACATTCTGATCTAAATTATCAATTTGCTCAAAGGTAGACCAAACCCATTGTTTTCCTGTTGGTGTCTTCTGGCTGATATGAAAACCAATCATCCCAAGATCTTTTCTTTCCAGTTTTTTTGTTTTTGGATTAATAATATATCCCCTGCTTTTGTAATAACGGTCTTTATCATCTCCTTTTTCCAATATTTTCCAGGCAAACTTAATTTCTATGGCACCGTCCTTCTTTTTTTGGTAATCTCCGGCAGGGAAATTGGCCAAAGAATCTTTCTTGGTAAATTCTATTTGCCCGTTAATGTTATACAGTCTGTTTGAAACAACATAATCAAATTCAGGTCTGTTCATTAAAACTTCATACACCACAACATTCCCGTTTTGATCGAATAATTCCCCTGCAAAAGCTTGGTCAGTTTCGTCGGCAATGTTTTTACTTCTATTAATGTGCGTAGGCGTAAAAGATGACAATACCAATCGTGTATCTTCTTCATTAAAAATAGCTTCAGGCAAACCTAGTCCTCCTCCGGTTCTTTTGCTTCCCCATGGTGCCGGTATACCTCCATCTGCACGATACACCTGAAAAGCTTCTTTCCATGTTAGCCAAGTTGATTTACCTTCGTCATTAAACTTTTCTTTAGGCTTTCCATCTTTGTCCATAGGCCAAAAAATAGCCACTAATGATTTCCAACTGTGCTCGTTAAAAGCTTCATTCAGTTGGTAAATATCACCTTCTTTTTTCAGTTTTTCCTGAAGTGCAGGATCAACATCTACTGGAATTTCTGAAGAAAATTCTACTGGTGGCTTTACATCATCGTACTCGTCTTTCTTGCAGGAATTCGCCATGAAAATCAACGCCAAAAGAGAAAGTCCCTTAAAGGAATTGGTTCTAGTTAATAATTTTAGTTTGTTTGTCATTGCGTAAAATTTAGTGGTTAGTGTATTTTATTTCTTCGTTTCCAAAATGGATAAGAAGCGAATCGTTCTTCTTGATTATAATACTCTTGATGTTTCTTCAGATAACCTTGAAAATCGTGTTCTACTATTTTTTGGTATTTTTTTAAGCCTGAAAGCTCGTCATTCATGGTGTCCATAACGGCATAAGCAGCATAATTGCTCATGGCTAATGATTTGAGAATACCTGCCGCCGAAACAGGATCATAACAAGAGGCCGCATCTCCAACCGCAAGCCATGAATTGCCGGTTACCGTGTTAAGGCACTGCGAATGTGCGGCAATAATTTCGGGCTTGGTGGTGACATTTTTAGTACCAACTCTATTGGCTGTATGAAGTGTCTGTGAAAAAAAATGGTCAAAAACAGCTTCTTTTTTCAGCTGTAATGTATTCGCAATATCAGCGTCTGTCATATAAGCCGCAACTAAAATATCATTAGGCAGTACAGCACTGTACCACCAACCATGTTCGTTTGTTTCCACCAATGAACCTTTGACTATTTTTTGCTTCTCCTTCAAATGATAAAATCGATAAATCCCAACCAACTGATCGGTTGTTGCTTTTTCGGCACCTTGCTGGATAGAAAATGCCGCTTTTTTACCCGTTGCATCCACTACGAAAGTAGCGTTGAAAATTTGTTGTTTCCGATTTGAATGACAGTTTAAAACCCAATGATTAATTTCTTTTTTTGAGGCAATGCAACTTGTTTCAAAAAAGAAATCGACGCCTCTCTTCTTCGCTTCATTGACCATAAAACCATCAAAAACCGGTCTGTCTAAGTACCAGCCATAGCCGTACGGTGAATAGATATATTCATTCGTATGCAATTGTGAAGATCCCCATGCAGCCGATGTCCCATATGATGTTATAAAATTATGGGCTGTAAAATCATCCCATATCCCTAGCTGTTTCAAAACTTTTGAAGCCTGAGGAGGCAGTGTTTCACCAATGCGATTGGCTTTAACCACCTCATCTTCTCGTTCGAGAATGGCAATTTTAAGTTTTGAATCCAGGTTTTTTAATGCGATAGCGGTGGCAGAGCCAGCAACACCAGAGCCCATAATAACAACATCATATGAAAGGCTATTTATCATACTTTTTCCTCATCCTGTTTCACGGCAATCCATTGTGCTACCACTCCTGCAGGAGCAGTTGACTGATTGTTCGGTCCTGTTGGATGTGGAATAACTCGAACTATAGTTCCTACAATAGCAGGTCGCTGGTCTACACCGTTGCACCAATTAGGCACATAATAGCCTACATAATTGTAAATCCATTCGGCACCGTCTACAATTCCCTTTCCTTGAAATTGAATGGTAAATGGATTTCCATAGCCTATAGATCCACTTAGTTTTAACTCCCACCCTGTTCCAAAAATTAATCCGTCCAAGGTTTGCATGGGAGCGTCATTGATTTTAATGGTTCCAAGTCCAAACTGTAGCGAATCAAAATCCGCCGACAAATCAGGATTGCTAAGAAAACTTCTATAAGTCCATAAACCCGTAAGGATTTCTGGAACTCCGTTATTTTTTGAACTCATACTACTTTATTTTTTAGTTTATAGTTAGCTTGTTATTTCTTTCTCGATTCATTTACGGAATGACCTAAAATCCTATCACCAGGTTTAACCGGTTCACCCAAAGCCTCATTGTTACGTTCTATTTGATAAAACTGTCTGGTGATTCCTTCTCCATCAGCAATTAGAAATCCTAAATCTTTCCAGGCCTGTACCATTTGAAGATCTCCCGCATTGTTGTCCGGTATGCCGGATGCCCAATATACCAGAGCACCATTTTTAGCTACAGGAGTAACAATAGGTCGGTGTGCTGGCCACCATGGAGTGTTATAAGCAATTTGTTGCTCTACAGGATCACCAACAGAATCCGGATATATGTTATTCCAATTTCTGTAGGTTACATCGATATCTTGGTCGGTACATTCATGGAAATCGGCTTGCCAAGGTATTCCAATGTATTTTGTAATATCTCCAGGCTCTAAACCTTGTTTCAAATTGGGTGCAGTACTTCCATCAATATCAGCTATTGGCTGTGGGATACTTAATGCTCCCGGAATATAATCTGCATGTTTAAAACGGTAAGGGCCACTGTAAATAGCTGGGTTTTCAATGATCCAAGACATTTCTCCTCCAGGACAAAACGCACCTCCAATAACGTTACCCAATACGCCACGATCAATTCCGATACCGGATACAGGAGGTAAACTCCATGGATTGCTACAACTTGCATTTGCTTCATCCCATTCTAAACATTCGTTGACAAATTTTCCTTTTGCCCATTGTTTTAGGAAAAACAATTGTGTTTCTGTCATCGATAAAAACTTTTGCGGAGCGGTATTCGTTAACGGATTATTACCGCATAACAAAGGCATTAATCTTGGTTTGTTTGCTGTTCCGAAATAACCACCTACCTCATAATCGTTTGACTGATCCGTTTGTCTCATAATATTTAAAACAAACAATCGAAGTCTGGCGTTCGGATCATCTCCATTTAAAGGCGGAATAGAAAGGGCATCTTTGCTCAAATTCCCCCCTGTACCTCTGTTATGAGGATCCCCACCTCCAAAATTATCGAAGATATAGGTGTATTTAAAATCATCGGGCCTTCTGAGTACCGACCAGATTTCTTTATAAAATTTAGGATAATAGTCCGGATTATAGCGTGCAGCATTTCTCCAGATATCCAATTCTTCCTGTGTTTTAGGACTGTTGCTTTTTTTATCAAAAGGAGGCACTCCAAACACTTGGGGATCGTATGCCATATGACGAACAAAAACATCATACATTTTCTCATCCATCGTAATCATATCTTCCATTTCAGGAACATATCTTGGATAACCTACAACAACCCATGCCGGAATCTGGACATCTGCTGTTGCTTTGACAGGAGTTTCAATTTTTTTATCCCCATCATAAGTAATATCTATAAAAGTATATTCGATTCTTGCTGTCACAGGACCATCAGAAATATCATCAAACCAACCGTTATTATTAACATAATTCGTAATTACAGGAGTTTTTGTCGATCCTGAATTTCCGTCTCCTCCCAATACAATCAAACGAATATTTTTATCTTGCTCATTGACCAATAGACTACCTAACGTTTCGATAGGGTTAGGTTGAATATCCGAAGGTGGAAACGTTTGAGGATAAGAGACTTTTTTATTTTTACTATTATCATTTTTCTTGCTCTCGGAGCCAAATTTGGCAAAAGCGCCAGAATTGTTTTTAAGATTGACCGTTAATGGTCCTGGATCTATAATAAGTTGTCTGCGCAAGTCCGGTTGGTCTACTTCAGGATTACGCAGTGGGTGATCCGGAGCATATCCGTGTTCTCCATTGGTTTCCTGGAATTCATACCATGACGCTTTTTTATTGGCCAAATGCACTGTCCAATCAATATCTGTTACTTTACCTTTCACGATACGTGGCGCAGTAACAACAGTCTGGTAAATAAAATTATAGGTCCCTCCTTTTTCAATTTCTTTGCCTACGGTATCCTCATCGCTATCGTAAGCAAAAATCTTAAATCGTGCTCCTTGCTTTTTAATTTTTGACAAGTCGGCACTATCTTTAAATGAGCTCACCCTTATCAAATTACCATCCTTGTCTTTTTTCTCTCTTCCTAGCTCATCACAGGCAATAGGCAAAGCGCCAGGCTGTTCGGGTGATAAATAAAAATCATCCGGAGTATTTCCTAATCTTGCAATACCTATGGCAGGGTGAATTTTAAAAGTTGTATATGATTTATCCATTGTATCCATTTTTTAGTCCATAAAGTTTAAAGAAACACCCTCGATATACACTCCATTATCAATAGGCTTACCATTGATTCCTACAATAACCAACTGAACTGTAATGTCTTTTGCACCATTATTTAGGACCCTTTGCACCGCGCTTGTGGCATCGATTTTAAAATTTCTAGGTTCATGGTGATGCAATGTTCTCTGATCAAAGGCTCTTGTTTTTTCTAACGGTAAATTACAGTGACTCGGTCCTCCGTAACAGGTTCCATTGAAAGTGGTAACTTCTTCCACAAAATTGTCATTGCCTAGTGTTGGGGTATCAATCGAGGCATTTGGAGTATTCAAAAACACTCTGATATGCGCATTTTGCAAATTCCCGCGTTGCACACGATGAATTTTAATTTCGGCTTTCCTATGGGTGTCTAATGTATTGGAAGATACCTTTGCAGGTTCACTATTGAATTTTTTCAATCCAACCGCACTAGAAACATTGAAGAAAACTGAGTCTTTCATATAGGTATAACCCAACTTCTGAATGCTCATAGCATCTTTAACTCCCAAACTCCATGGTGCCAGCGCCCCATTCATATCTTCAGGAGTGCCATTATGCAATTCCTGCCATCTTGCCCAAATTCGATCTACATTAGAATGATGTGCCCAGAATAAAGGATCAAATGCGGTAGTCCTGTTATCAGTCATCCAACCGTACGGAGGATTTTCTCTCCCTTGAGGATCGGCAGTCAAATTTAGCTTCTTATAAATTTCAACCCATTCAGGACTATTATCAGGATAACACGGATTGGTTCCTCCAGAAAAATTATGCATCCCGTTATGCACTTTTTCCAAGGCGCCAAAACAATGATCGTAAGCAGGACCTCCACCAAAATCTGAAAAAGTGTCTAATGACACTAACAATTCGATGTCCTGTTTGGTTGGATATTGTGAAAGTGGCCCCATAGAACCCGGCCATCTGTTTGGAAACCATAATGGATTAACCTCTTTCAATACATTGTAAAGTGTACTGATTTTATCTGTCCATACCGCAGTATTGTTCACGTTCATGATTTCATACGGAATGCCAACTGCATTTAAAAAACGCAATCCGGAATTAAAAACAGTTCCTTTTTGGGTTATTTTCTGAAAAGCTGCAATTTCATTTTTGGAAAACATCGGGCCTCCCGCAATTGCTTTTGCATTTTGAAGTTTATCTAATCCTTTGGCCGTTAAAAAACACCCGTAAGCCTCAGGAATGACACCCAAGTCGTATTGTTTGTTGTTGAAGGTGTTTTTATTCACATCGGCATAATCAGTCCAAGACCAGTAAGGCAAAGTGATATCCGCATTGTAATCCTGTAGAGTTTGCTCGAAGAAATAAAGGTACAATCGATGCCAAGGCGCAAACTGCTCCCAGCCGTGCTGACAAGAATCGGTGTGTATTCTGGCCCAATAATCAAAACTGCGTTCGTCCTGCAAATAGTTATTATACTGAGTCATACAGTTAATCGCTTCGCGGTACGTAGCTAGCTCATCTGGTGATAATGAGCTGATCTCCATCCTAACGGAAGGTCCTTTATTATCTCTAAGATCTTTATTGGTTTTGTTGGTTGATGCTTTATGCAATGCTTCTCCGTTGGCCAAAGCCAATAAATTGCTTACTGCAGAAACCTGAACCAGTTTAGGTTTGGCATTGCTTTCTTCTTCCAAAGTTGTTGGACATCCTGCATCAATCCAATTGGCAATAAATTGAATTTGATCGGCCGAAGCAATATTGGTTGTATCCCATAACAACCTAGGAAACATACTCCCATCAAAAGGATACTGACCCTTAAGTCCAATTATAATGGCAGATGCATCACTTCTTTTTTGCTGAGGAGGAATCTGTCCTCCCCCACTTCCTCCCGAAGGCCAACAATCGCCATTGCCTGTTGATGATGTCGGAGAGGTTGAAGTACCCATTACCGCTGCCTGTGGAATTTCGGAATTCGGTGTGTTGTTGCTTGAACCACAGCAACCGTCTCCCTTTACAGGAGGAGATGTATCAACTGGAGCCGCTGCTTTATCTGATGAGCCACAACAGCTTTTTGAAATGTTATTTGAATCTTCATCGTTTGCCGGAGCAATGAGTCGTTGCCCGTACAAAGAAGCGCTTAAAAACAAATCCGGGTTGAGCCAAAAGGCGTACAATCCTTGATAGCTGGGTATTTTATCCCCTTGCAGTGTATTTAAAATATCAATTACCTGCGCATACAAAGACTTTTCAGTTTTTTTGTTAGCCATTATAGTAGATTTAGATTAGTGTTAAGTTAGTCAAAACTAATTAAATATAAAAAAAATCTTACAAGTATTTATACCTGTTTTTCTATGCGAACATTTTAAAATGTAAGGTGTCGAATTAGAAAAAATTTAAATGGCAGAAAAGTAAAAAACCTACAAGAGTATTGTAGGTTTTTGTTTTTCAGTAGGATATAAATCTATATTATTTGGTTATTACTCATTTTTCTGTCTCGTGTGGTTTTTTACTCCAATACTATAATTGGCTTTTCCCTTTTTACATTTTGCAATCCAAAAAACGGTCTGACCAACATCCATCGTCTGATGAAAAACTCATAAATAAACCATGAAATTAAAAAAGTACCAGCGACCATGAATGAAAATTTAAAGAGAAAATGCCAATGCAGATTCATCACAAAATAACCCAATATCACTGTAATGGTCTGGTGCAAAATATAAAACGGATATACTGCCTCATTGCAATACGTTAGCGTTTTGCTCGGTTTGTTTAAATATTTCGATGCAAAACCGAATAAAGCAAGAATCCAAGACCAGAATGAAAATACTTTTATCAAAGCTTCGGTAAAATGCCTTAGGTAACTGTCTTCAAAAGCAGTGATAATCGATATTAAAAGTGTGAAACCAACAATACCGCAGAGTAAGTAGGTTTTTCTATTTTGTTCAACTGTTTTCCAGAAAACATCTTTCACAGAAATCAATAAAAAGCCAAAAAAGAATAAAGTACAGCTGTTGATAATGACAAACCAATCGCCAACCAAAGCGTGTGTTTCTTCAAAAAACGGCTCAATAAAAGCTTCAATCAGGTATAAAGGCACAATAAACCAATACAAGCCAAATTTTGTGCTGCACATCTTTGCTGTAGTTCTCAGGATAAAATTATTGGGGTGGTTTCTTAAATATAAAAAGGCCGGAATCAATACCAGTGAAAACAGTAATAAGTAAGGAATAAACCACAAGTGGTGCCAACTTAAATTCCCTTCAGGATATTTCCCAATAAAAGCTTGTGATGGCCAAAAATCGAAATAACCACCAGTAATTAATCCTTTCGAAAGTTTTTCGACATACACTTGTGGAGGAACAACAACCAACATCCCAAAAATTAAAGGAAGGAGTAATTTTTTAGTTCTTTCCCAAGCAAATTGGCCTCCGCTTCTTTTAGAAAGCGCGTAGGAAGTTCCCATGCCTGAAATGACAAAAAGAATAGGCAATCGCCATTGGTTTAAAAACAGCATCGGGTATTTAATCCACTCGTAAGTAATGTTATTCTTGATATGCCATTCCCAATCAGGCGCGACAAAAAACATTCCTACATGATAAAAAATGAGTAATCCAAAAACTATTACTCGGAGCCAGTCTAAATCGTATCTACGCATCGTTTTAATTTTTTTTTGCAAATGTGTGAGCAAAAAAAACGACTCGCAAATACTTGTTTTGAATGTCAAGATTATGGGACGAACATCAGTGTTTTGGTATGGTTAGCAACATTCTGGGACGAATGACAAGCACAATTTAGTTAAAATTTGTCTTCGCTTCGAAGGATTGAATGTAACTTCTGGATACTGGAACTGTATCGACACCATTTTTCAATTGGACTTTATAGCCTTGCGCGTTGCCGGAAACATTTTCAATAAAATTTACATTCAACAAAATGGATCGATGGGTTTTGATGATGGAAGAAAAGTCACTCAGTTGTGTTTCCAGATTCTTCAGCGAAATACGCTTGGTAAGTTTATTGATTCCGTTTTCATTTTGAAGATAAATTTCGGCATAATTTCCTTCCGCTTTGGCATACATGAAACTGTTGCTATCGAAAGAAAACTTCTCTGATTTTACTTCAGTTTCAATCGAAACAATAGTATTGGGTTGTATTTCCTTGACTTCGTTTATAACTTCCGAAATACGATCGGCTTTTAACTTATTTTTTAATTGTTGCCGGTTTAAATTGATGGAAACTAGTATCGGCGCCAAGAAAACTCCGGCAATAAATGAGTTGGCAAGTTCTTCTTTAAAATACTTCCAAGACCAATTATTGGGATTATTGTATACCACATCCCGGATAAGAAACTGCATAATTCCGGTAAAAAGAACCAAAAAGAAAATGAGAATAAATTCTTTTTTGATTTTCCAGTCGTCGGTTATTTTTGGAAACAGTCTGCAAGCCAAAGCAATGCAAAGCAACACCAGTAAAGGAGAACCGGAATGCATCACACAGATCCAAAAATAATTCATTTTATGCTCACTGGTATTTACATCAAAAGGTTGCAGCATATAATTGAAAAACAGTCCAATTAGAAAAATAACGCCCAGGAATTCAAGCAGTTTTCTGCCTTCATAATAAAAAGGATAGGGCTGTTCCAGAAATGTAGTTAAAGCTGTTTTGCTGTTCATTTTTTGAGGCGTAAACTATAATTGGGTCTCCAAATAGTTAAATTGACATTGATTTTTATTTGCTTCTTCATTTTGAAACGTTGCCTAAAGCTTCAACTTCATAAAAATCGACGCTAGCAATGATTGTTTTATTTTTCCGCAATTTCCTTTAACGCCTTTAAAATTGGATTTTCTTCATCATTACCTGTTTCGACAACAGCACCAGGCCGATTATCTTCTTTTAGAATTTCCAATTTTGTCGTATTTTGAATATCTGAAAGAATATAAGTCATGATGAAGTAATTTTCTTCTTTATCTTCGAGATCAGGCCGAGGAAAGAACAAGCTGTATTTTATTAATTCGTTAGGTCTTATTTCCAATATTTTCCCCCATTGCTCAAAAACTTTACCTTCCCATTCATTTCTAAATCTTATTTCGCTACCCATTTTCCAATCGGTTAAAACATCGCTACCGTATTGCCATTGCTTGACAAGTTCGGGTTTCGTTAATGCATTCCAAACTTTTTGCTTGTCGGCATTTATAATTATCGTTGATTTACTTGTTATCATTCAGATGTTATTTTTAAGTGGCTGTGTAAACGATTTGCTTCTGCTAAGATAAGATTTCCAGTGGAAAATAAACAGCCGGCTTAATCAACAACTAACTATTGTTTTGCCAAGCGGCTGCTCTACATAGACTTTATTTGTCGGTCAATGCATGCAACCCACGTAAATATCTGCTTTGATTTTAAATGCTTTTTTTTCAATCGCTTTCATAGCCGTTACTACACTGTCAGCACTTTTTTCTGTTTCGTAAATCCCTGCCACTAAAGCAATAGTCTTATCTCCTGAATCTTTTTGGTAAACATCCAAGTATTCTAAACTCAAATCACCTGAAGGAAAACGTCTTGGAAAATAGTCCCCAGCATACATTTCGTCTTGGTCATTATCAGGCAATGCGATTAGATTTTTTGTCTTATTGTAAAAACGTCCCATGGTGTCAATTGGGATATTTAGTTGCCTATTCAGATCAAACATTTTTTTATGAAGCAAATAATAATTCGAATTTGTATCTGCTACCACAACATAAAAAGTATCATATTCAAGGTCTTCGGTTTCTTCTATTTTACCTTTGTCAGTCAAATCCCTACTTTTCTTTGTGCCAAATTCTTTTATTTTAACTTTTTGTTCTTTTTTATCAGATGAATTTGTTCCACAAGCGGTCAAAAAAATTGTCAATATTAATACTAAGTTTCGTTTCATAAATTACGTATAATGTTCCGCCGGCTTTGTGGAGTTGAGGATTTTTATTCCCAAACCATTATTCCATTCGGATTGAGGCCAAATATATAAAATTACCTTTAAATTTTGCCTAAACCGCTGTAGTGCGTAGCCCATATCTATTTTTTCAAATACACTACATTTTATTTCTTCATCTTAATTATCTTGTTTCAAAATTTTATTTTATTATAAAATGAAACAATTCATGTTTCAAATTAAAAAATTTTATACATTTGAAACATAAATCGCTATAAATTATTATTTTTGAAAAAAATAACACCTATGAAACAGCAACTGAATTTAAAAAACACCATTGGTTTATCTCAAGAAGAAACGGCCTTGCTGCTAGGTGTTACCAGAGGCCAATGTTCTATGTTTGTTTCCGGAAAAAGAGATTTGCCTTTAGATGCCAAAAACAAGCTGATTGTGTTGCTGCAACATTTGAAAAACGAAAACAATTTTTCGGAAGAACAACAAGAAATAGAGAAAGCTGAAATAGAGAAAATGCAGCGGCAATTGGAACAAGACTATCGCAAGCTACACATCAAACAGTATAGGATCGCACAAAAAATAAGCATCATAGAAAAAACCAGAGCCGAATGTTTTGCTGCACTGCAAGTAGCTTCTTTCCTTGAAAACCAAAAAGACAAACACCCAATAGAAACGTTGTCAAAAAGCATTCGGGAACGTGCTGTTAATACCTTAAAACAGCATGATTTATATTCCTTAACGGAACTTCAGCTAAAGCAAGAAAACCTTGAAATGGCAAAAAAAAGCATGGAAGACAAATTCAAATGGTTACTCTCCACAAAATAATAAATGGTTTCGCAAGTTCACCAATGGCCAAAAAAAACGCCAATCTGTTCAGATTGGCGTTTTGTGTTAATCTTTTATAGAGATACCATTTTTATCAAAAAACTGATATTCTAAGTACGTGTAAGCGTCACGAGGTATGATTTTCACCCATTTTTTATGTTCAAAAAACCATTTTGAACGTATTGATGGAAAACCTTTTGTAAGGTAAGCCGCAATAAACGGGTGTACATTTAGTATCACCTTGCTTTGCGTCTTTAAAATTCTTTCTAAATCGGAAGCAATTTTATCAATGATTAATATTGGCGCTTCAATTTCACCATTTTCATTGTTAGGGTCTTCTTCTCGAGTTTTAATATTGACCTCAGGTCTTACTCTTTGTCTGGTAATTTGAACCAGGCCAAATTTACTTGGAGGCAATATTTTGTGTTTGGCTTTGTCGTCACTCATTTCTTCTCTTAAGAAATCGTACAGCACTTTACGATTGTCCGGATTGGACATATCAATAAAATCGACAACAATAATTCCACCCATATCACGCAAACGCAATTGTCTTGCTACTTCTGCAGCGGCAATCATATTTACTTCAAGAGCGGTATCTTCCTGATTGGTCGCTTTATTAGAGCGGTTTCCACTGTTCACATCGATGACGTGCATGGCTTCAGTGTGCTCTATAATAAGGTAAGCACCTTTGCTCATGGATACGGTTTTACCAAAAGAAGTTTTTATTTGTCTTTCAATACTGTATTTCTCAAAAAGAGGAGTGTCTTTAGACTGATAAAGCTTTACCATTGATTCTTTACTTGGAGCAATTTGTTGTATATACTCCTTTGTTTCATTAAACAGCTCTAAATCATCTATGATAATTCCGCTAAAAGTATCATTAAAAACATCACGTAAAATAGATGATGCTCTATTGAGTTCTCCTAGCACTTTAGATGGATGATGGGCTGTTGGAATTCTTTTGCACATTGATGTCCATTTGTCCATCAAATTTTGCAAGTCTTTGTCTATTTCTGCAACTTTTTTGCCTTCTGCTACTGTGCGAACAATAACACCGAATCCTTTTGGTTTGATAGACTGTACAAGACGTTTTAATCGGTCTTTTTCTTCTTTGGATTCTATTTTTTGAGAAATAGAAACGCGATCTGAAAAAGGAACCAAAACTATAAATCTTCCGGCAAGAGAAAGCTCAGAGCTAATTCTTGGACCTTTGGTCGATATTGGTTCTTTAACCACTTGCACTAAGATAGACTGATTGGCGCTAATTACATCGGTAATCACACCGTCTTTGTCTATTTCTTTTTCAAAAGGGAAACTTTTTAGGGAGAAATCTTTTATTTTACCTGCGCTTACAAGTTTTATGAATTTCAATTGGGAAGCGAGATTAGGTCCTAAATCATGGTAATGCAAGAAGGCATCTTTTTCGAAGCCTACATTTACAAAAGCAGCATTCAGACCAGCAACCGGTTTTCTGATTTTGGCAATAAAGATATCACCCACCTGAAAGTTACTTGTTTCTTCTTCTTTGTGTAATTCAATTAGTTTTCCATCTTTTAATAAGGCAAAATCTACAGCGTCAGAACCAGATCTAATGATTAATTCTTTATTCATGTGTAAATTTTTATCCGTACTTTCTGCAATAGGCAATAAGCAATAGGCAATAGGCAAAAAATGCTTACAGCTTTTAGCTTATGGCTTACAGCTAATTGTAAGGATGGATTAAACATTTTACAGGTAGTTGTACCCGAAGAAAAAAAGATTTATAGATAGCAGAAAAAAGAAAGCAGCCTTTTAGTCTTATCACTTTTGTCTTATCTCTTTTAGTCTTTTTCTCATTTTCAATGAACGTTTAAAAAGAAAAAAGTAGTTTTAAACTACTTTTTCTTTTTGTGACGGTTAGCTCTCGCTCTCTTTTTACGTTTGTGAGTAGCTACCTTATGTCTTTTTCTTTTTTTACCACTTGGCATAATTTGTAGTTTTGTTGATTATTAATAAATTATTTTGCGTCATTGTTTGTTTTAACTCCTTCTACGAATACTTTAGCAGGTTTAAATGCAGGAATATTGTGAGCAGGAATTTTGATAGTCGTATTTTTCGAAATATTTCTTCCTGTTTTTTCTGCTCTTGTTTTGATGATAAAACTTCCAAAACCTCTTAAGTAAACATTGTCACCAGTTTCTAATGAGTTTTTTACTTCGTCCATAAAAGACTCAACTGTAGCTTGTACATCTCCTTTTTCAAGTCCTAATTTTTCAGCAATTTTAGCTACGATATCTGCTTTTGTCATTTTTATTCGTAATTAAGTTTATGTAATTTTTTGAGTTTGCAAATATATAAATTAAATAAACAAAAATTCAAGCATAATTGATTAAAATTTAATCACATAAACATTTATTTTTGCTAACCAATTCTTAACAATGACTTTTAGTAAAATAGTAACAACGTGGTATTTAGAAAATAAACGCGATTTACCTTGGCGAAAAACAACCAATCCGTATCACATTTGGTTGTCGGAAATCATGTTACAACAAACCCGTGTTGCGCAGGGATTACCTTGTTATATGACGTTTACAGCAGCTTTCCCAACCGTTTTTGATTTGGCAAATGCTCCCGAAGAACAGGTCCTCAAACTCTGGCAAGGTTTGGGTTATTATTCCCGCGCCAGGAACTTACACGCCACTGCAAAACACATTGCCAATGACCTCAATGGTGTTTTCCCCTCAAATTATAAATCTTTGTTAAAATTGAAAGGTGTAGGAGAATACACCGCCGCTGCCATCGCTTCTTTCTCTTATAATGAAGTTGTTCCTGTGGTAGATGGAAATGTGTATCGGGTACTTTCCCGATATTTTAATATTGATACCGATATCGCTTCGGCGAAAGCCAAACCAGAATTTACCCTTTTGGCACAAGAAATTATCCTTAAAAAAGACCCCGCTTTGTTCAATCAGGCGATTATGGAGTTTGGCGCTTTACAATGTGTCCCTAAAAACCCCAATTGCAACGAATGCGTTTTAAACCAAAGCTGCGCGGCACTTTCACTAAAAAAAGTAAATGAATTGCCCGTTAAAATAAAAAAGATAAAAATCAAAAACAGGTTCTTCAATTACCTTTTTGTATTGGATACCAATAATAAAACGCAAATTAACCAACGCACTTCCAAAGGAATCTGGCATAATTTATACGAATTCCCTTTGGTAGAAACCGAAGATACAGCTTCAGATGAAGTCGTTTTAGAATTAATTAAAAATCGGCTCGGCAACATTTCTAAGGTTACTTTATTAGAATCAGAAAGTGTTATTCACAAATTATCACATCAGCATTTGCACATTAAGTTCTGGAAAATCAATCAAAACACTCTTTTTGAAAACGGCCTGGATTTTGAAAGGCTAAACAAGTTCCCCTTCCCTATTGTATTACACAATTTTATAGAGAATAATAAGTTTTAAATAAAATGGTTTATCTTTGATATACTCAAACAAAAAACTACAATGAACGGAACGTTAAATAAAGTGATCCTTATTGGTCACCTTGGTGAAGAGATAAAAATGCATTATTTTGAAGGCGGGAATTGCATTGGAAGATTTCCTTTAGCGACTAACGAAGTGTATATCAACAAATCGACTAACGAAAAAATCACTTCAACCGAATGGCACAATGTGGTTGTGAGAAATAAAGCCGCCGAAATTTGCGAAAAATATTTATCTAAAGGAGACAAAATATACGTGGAAGGCCGTATAAAATCACGCCAATGGCAAGCAGAAGACGGAACTACAAAATACACCACAGAGATTCAGGCTACTGAATTTACCTTTTTGAATACTAAAAAAGACTCAGAAAACTTAAAATCACAGCCAGAAGCACCAAAAAACAGTAATTTTGACAACGCAATCGAAAATGATTTGCCTTTTTAATCTTTTATAATGTCAAAAAAATATTATTCTTTATTTCTATTTATAGCAATTTCAATTTGTGTTGTAAGCTGCAAAGACGACGTTTTACCCAAACCAAAAAGTTATTTAAGCTTAAATTATCCGGAACCAAAATACGTTGAATATGACAAAACCTGTGGCTATACTTTCGAGTACAATACTGTAGGCAATGTCGTTGACAAAGGGGACTGTGATTTTACCATAGTGTATCCAAAATTGAAAGCTACCGTGTATTTGAATTACAAACCCATCAATAAAAATTTAGATTTATTGTTGCGTGACGCTCAAAAACTAACCTACGAACACGTAATTAAAGCCGACGGAATCACAGAGCAGCCATACGTAAACAAAGAAAGAAAAGCCTATGGAATGTTTTATGAAGTAGGTGGAAATGCGGCTTCACAATCGCAGTTTTATTTAACTGATAGTACGAAACACTTTTTAGTTGGCTCTGTGTATTTTTATGCAAAACCTAATTTTGATTCGGTTTTACCAGCATCAGAATATGTTAAAAACGATTTGCGAATGCTCATGGAATCCCTAAAATGGAAACAATAAAAAAGGTTCGCAAATTGCGAACCTTTTTTATTATCATATTACCAGAGTGATATTACATTACACTTGCTTCTTTCTTTTCAGAACAAGCTTTTTTACCGGCACAACATCCAGGTTTTTTCGTCTCCGTTTTTGTTGTTGGCGCAGCAGAAGCAGACGCTTGGTCCGCTGCTTTTTTAGCTGTTTTCTTTTGTTTTTCCTGAGTTGGTTTCTCTTGGTAAAGCATTGCTTTATCTGCAGACGATTTTACATTAGAAACTTTATAGGTTTTACCATCAGCAACAGCTTCTACAAACGTTGCTAATTTCTCAGGAGTCTGTACCGCTGCATCATACTCGATAGTTGCTGTTTTTTTATCAAAATCGACTGTTGCTTTTTGCACACCATCTAATCCAGATAATTTTGTTTCAATCGTTTTAGCACAACCAATGGCGCATGTCATTCCATCGATAGTAAAACTTGTTGTTGCTGCATTTGCAATTGGTTTTTTAGCCACCGCAACTGATTCAGTAGTCGGTTCAGTCGTTTCTTTTTTACAGCTTACAAACAATGTTCCAGCAGCAAGAAGAAGCGCAAGTGTTACTTTTATACTTTTCATATTTAAAAATTTAGAAGTTCAAATTATTGCGAACAAAAATATACAAAAAAAGAGTTGATATTCACAAAAATAACAGAATTTTGGGAATTCAAAACGAGACTTATGTTTAGCAAATTCAATAAATGGCCTTTATTTATACTACTTTCACTCATTTGGGGAAGTTCTTTTATTTTGATGAAACGCGGTCTCGTGGCGCTCAATCCTTATCAATTAGGCTCTCTACGAATTATTTTCGCAGCCGTTTTTTTATTGGCCATTGGCTATAAAAGCATTTTGAATATTCCTTTTCAAAAATGGAAATACATAGTACTTACCTCATTTTCAGGGATGTTTTTACCCATTTATTTATTTGCTTATGCCCAAACTGGAATCAGCAGTTCAGTGAGTGGCATCTTAAATTCTCTAACACCCTTATACACCTTATTATTAGGCGCTTTGGTTTTTGGACTGACCTTTAAAAGAAACCAAATTATTGGAGTAATATTAGGTTTGAGCGGTTGCGTCATGCTAGTTGTTTATGGAACGCATGCACATGGTGAAACCAATTATAGTTATGCTTTGTTAGTTGTTGCAGCTACAATTTGTTATGCCATTAATGTGAATTTAGTGAAGCGATACCTTTATGATGTTCCGGCATTGAGCATTACTACAGGAAATTTTGTAATCCTATTAATTCCTGCTGTACTTATTTTATTGAGTACTGGTTTTATGAATATAGCAACACAGCCTGAAGTAGTCCATTCAACATTATTTATTGTAATTTTAGGAACCGTTGGAACTGGAATTGCTAACCTAATTTATTACAAGCTTATCCAGATCACATCTCCTTTATTTGCGTCTTCGGTTACTTATTTCATTCCATTAGTTGCTATGAGCTGGGGATTATTAGATGGTGAAGTTTTAAATTCGCTACAATTTTTGGGATCTTTTATTATTTTGATTGGCGTATACATGGCCAGTAAAAAATAGGACAGCTTTCTTTTACACCTTTTTACAAAAAAAACACCTCTTTTAGGCAATAAAACAGTGGATTGAATGTCTTTTCTACTAAACCAGTTGTTATGGCTCGATTCAATCATGTTTAACAACCTGATATTCAATAGATTTTCTTTTTTTAATACAAAAAGAAGGATCTAAAATCTACAGGAGTTCTTTTTGAATTTTAACAGCTTTTACTTAAAAACCTTCTTTTATGTTAAAGGTTAATACCTCCTCTTTCGTAATCTGTTACTTGTAGTATATTTGTAGTATAAATCTTACTATTATAATTAAACATAGGAAGAACTCTTTATTAGCAATAAAATCTTTGCTAGAAAGAAGTGAATCAAAAGATATAAAAGGAAGTTTTCTTTTTTCTGTAGAAAAAGAAAATTACATTTTGCTGGTAATTAGAAATGGGGATTACTACTTATCAGCAAAGAATTAACGCTTTTTAATAAAATAGCAGAAAGCGATCAACAACTTGATGGAATGGTGATAAGTAATCGATTGATGGAACTTCTATAAATGAATCGATAAATGCTTCAAAACCATTCCATCAAAACAATAGTATTAAAATCAAAGTGATTTTTAGACCCACTGCTAAATGAGGAGCCGCAGAAGAAAAGAGCTAATCAATACCAAATTAAAATAGAGTTATGAAGAAGATTACATTAACAAAAGGGCTACAAATCAACAAAAATGACATTTTTACATTGTAACAAATTCAATCTAAAAGTTTTTGTTTTCAACAATTTACGACATAAACACCCAGAATGAAAACCTATTTGATCTAAAAGTTTATCGAGGATAGTAGTCGGAAGCTCTTTCGGCTACTTCCTTTATGACAACTCCAACTTTCTTTTATGCAAATAATTAGTCAAGATTCAAGCTCCATTCAAAAAACTGATGACATTAAAAAATGCATTGAGGAAAATGAAGGAGTAATGGAATACATCGGGCTTTCTAACGGGATGTTAGGGCTTTCCTTTTATTATTATTACGATTTTTTATATACTACACGTGAAACATCTCTTCAAAAGATGATTTCTTATATCGAAAAATCAATCGCTACCCTCACCGAAGATTACTTGAGTCCCTTCTCTCAAATTGAAATAATCGAGATGGGATTGTACCTCATTTATCTTTATGAGCAAGAACTCTTAGACAAAGACATTGAATCCTACTTGCTCGAATTGGATGAAATCATTCAGGCTTTTCTACTAAAAAAAATAGAAGAAGGCAATTTAGACAATACTGCTGGCATTCTAAAAGCTGGCTATTATTTTATCAAAAGAGAAAACAATAATAAAAACCATTTACTCTACCAGGTTCTGCAAACTATTGAAAATTTATCGATATCTGACGGGAATTTTAAATATTGGAATTTTACCTTTCGGAACCCGGACAATCCAACTGTCGAATTAGGCTTAGGCCATGGAATCGCTGGAGTCATTTCTTTTTTATTGCATTTGTTTCAAAAAAACATTCAAAAAGAACACTGCAAAAAACTTATAGACTCAGCCATTGATTTTCTCCTTTCTCAAGAAAACAGATTGGGTATTAACTGGTTTTCAACAAATGCTTTCGAAAACAAAAAATTAGAATATCAAAACCTATCTTATGGAGATATAGGAATTGGTTATGTAATTTATAAAGCAGGGGAAATTTTAGACCGCAAACACTTATCCGAAAGAGGATTAGCAATACTTGAAAACGCAGCAAAATTTAAAGACGAAGAAAGAACCCACATCAAAGATGCTAATTTAATTTATGGAGCTTCAGGACTTTGCTCTGTGTTTAATTTATTATACGACTTAACAAAAAACGAAAAAATGCTGTTTGCCAGAGAATACTGGCATAACAAAATTATGGAATCCAACGATTATACCAATAACAATTGGGCGGGTTTCAATACTCATTTTAATGGCGCATACGAATATGCGCAACTAGGATTCTCGCAAGGAATAGCGGGAATCGGGATCACGCTGATGGCTGATGAAATGGACATAACCAATGATTATTTATCTTTTTTAAATTACAATTTGTAAAATGAGAATAACCGAAAATAAAACTACAGATATAGTTGACCTTTACAATGAAAAAATCCTAGCCTTTGATTTTAGCCTTATTCCTGACGATTTACTAACAGGCAAATTAGGGGTGATTCTATATTTGCTTTCACTTTATGAAAATACAAAGGAGTCGGTTTATTTGGATAAAATAGCCGAATTATTAGAAATAATATTTGAAAACTGTGATGAAAACACCGAAAACAACCTGTATTCAAATTCCAGTTTATCGCAAGGGATTTCAGGATTAGGCTATGTATTGTCGGTACTTATCAAATCCAAAATACTGGATTCAGAATTTGGGCGACAAATAGACACCATAAGCGAGGTTGTATATGAGCGTACTTTAAAAATGATTTCCGAAAATAATTTCGGCTATTTTAATGGTGCCATTGGAAATTTATTTTTCTTGCTCTCCGTTAACGATAACGAAAAAGCCAGTGCCATTATAGATGTTCTGTTTGAAAGAAGCAATACAGATACGCATCTATTCAACACCGAAATAAATGATTTGCATGCTGACGGAATGAACTTAGGATTGAATCACGGCTATTTATCGACCATAAAAATACTTTTGGATTTTTCTAAAAACGACGATAAATCGGTATCAATCATAAACAAATGCTTAAAAACCATTTTAACAAATTTGGATTACGATTATTTAGTAGAAGGTGTTCACGTGTTCAAGCCTTATCGAATTTACGAAGAAAACAATACCCTGAAAAAGCATCAGAACAACAGACTTTGCTGGAGTAATAGCGATTTGTCTTTTAGCTATATATTACATAAAGCCGGAATCATTTTAAACAACACGAACTATACCGAACTAGCGGAGACTATTGGAAAAGAAACGACCAAAAGAAGGGTGTTTCAAAATACCGGTATCGAAAATTATCATTTTTGTCAAGGAAGTTCTGGTGTAACACAGCTCTATCAAGGGTTATTTCAACAAAACCCTAAACTATCCTACAAAGAAAGTCATGGTTATTGGTTAGATAGAACGATTTCCTATTTGGAATCGGAAAAAGAAAATCCCCTAGTTGCAAAAGACCTTTCCTTATTATACGGAAAATTAGGAGCGCTTATGGTAATCAATGAGGAAATTGATGTCAAAAAATATTTAAAATTTTTGATATAAGCCTATGAATACCATCAAATTAGGCATCATCGAACTTGGCTATAGGGAAACTAACGCCGTAAATGCCATTGAGGAAATCATCGAATATGCGATAGAAGCAGAACAGGCTGGATTTACAAAATTCTGGTTGGCCGAACACCATTACTTTCATATCAAGAACCATCCGTATACCGCTCCCGATATTTTAATTTCTATCATTGCCGGAATGACCGAACGAATTAAAGTAGGTTCTGCCGGGACTTGCATCAGCACACATTCGCCTTATTCGGTGGTGACCAATTACAAATTTCTAAACAATTTGTTTCACAACAGAATTACTTTAGGGCTTTCCAAAGGCACACCGGATAGTATAAATGTCATGCAGTTGTTTTCCAAAGAAATTACCAAAGAAAACAGTCATACCTATTTTAAAGAAAATTTGAATACAATTATTGATTTGCTGGAGAATGAGGAAAAAAATCTAAAAGACAAATCGATTCTAATTCCTCCATTTGGCGGACAAAAACCGGATTTATGGTACCTCTCCTGCTCGTTTCTGAACTTACCCGAAGCCTTGCAAAATAAACTGAATTACTGTGTTTCCATCTTTCATAATTACGGACAGGACCTTACTAATTTAAACTTCAATAAAGCAGAAATAATTGGTTTTAAAACACTTTTCAAAAAACAGCACGGGTATTATCCGGAAATGGCTATTTCTTTGGCAATCATTTTAAAAGATACTTTGGAAGAAGCTGAAGCACTTTGGGAAACCACACAAAAAGAAGTTGGTTTCAATGAAGGCTTTATCATTATCCCAACCACACTCGATTTGCTTCACGACCGACTCACCAGCTATCAGGAAAAATTTGGTATAGATGAATTTATCATCTATGATTTTGCGCATAACAATGAAGAGAAAATCAGGAATATCCAGTCCATCAGCGAAAAATTCAATCTTGCCTCAGTAACTGTTTAAACTAATTTATGCAATCCATTCAGAACGTAATAAGCGCTTCATCAGAACTCCATTGTATTCTTGAAAAGGATACGTATTGATTTCTAAAGAAAAAAATCAATAGGAACCTAAAACTGTATAATTTCGTTGTATTATTTTGATAGTTGACCCATTCAAAAATGAGATTTCATTTTCCGGATGGGTCAATGCTTTATAGTATTTTGGCTCTATCTATTCGATAGATTTCACCACTTGTTTTTCTGCTTCTTTTCTGGTTCCATCGAAACCATCAATTCCAGAAACCGTAGTGTATTTCAGTACGTATTTTTTACCGGGATTCAATTTGTTGTACACGCTCTGACACATCAAAGTAGCTTCGTGGAAACCACAAAGAATCAGCTTCAGCTTTCCAGGATAGGTATTCACATCACCAATAGCGTAAATGCCTTCAATATTTGTCTGATAATCTAAGGCATTATTCACTTTTATCGCGTTTTTCTCAATTTCCAATCCCCAATGTGCAATAGCGCCCAATTTTGGTGTTAGTCCAAAAAGCGGAATAAAATAATCGGTTTTAATATTACGGTGTGCCCCGTTTTCATCGATATCAATTGATTCCAAACGTTCGTCACCATTCAATCCAACCACTTCTGCAGGTGTAATTAAGTGAATTTTTCCCGCATGTTTTAGTTCTTGTACTTTTTCGACAGAATCCAAAGCGCCGCGGAATTCATTTCTACGGTGAATTAGTGTCACTTCCGAAGCTACATCCGCTAAGAAAACACTCCAGTCTAATGCAGAATCTCCTCCGCCTGCAATAACGATTTTTTTGTCGCGGAACAATTCAGGATCTTTTACAAAATATTCTACACCTTTGTCTTCGTAAAATTCGATGTCTTCAATAAGTGGCTTTCGAGGCTCAAAACTTCCTAAACCACCAGCAATAGCAACCGCTTTAGCGTGATGTTCTGTTCCTTTATTTGAAGTCACGATAAACGACCCATCTTCTAATTTTTGAATGGTTTCAGCAGTTTCATTTAAGGTAAATCCAGGTTGAAATTGCTTGATTTGCTCCATTAGATTGTCTATTAAATCTCCCGCCAAAACGGAAGGATACCCTGGAATATCGAAAATAGGTTTTTTAGGATACAATTCGGTTAATTGTCCTCCAGGCTGTGGAAGACCATCAATAATATGGCATTTTAATTTTAAAAGCCCTGCTTCAAATACAGTAAAAAGTCCTGTAGGGCCAGCTCCTATGATAAGTATATCTGTTTCGATCATTATTTTGAAAGGTCTGAGGTTCTAAGACACTGAGGTTCTAAGGTTCAAAAAATAAATAAATTTATGTATTATGAAAACAAGTGTGCGTGAGGATTGCAGCGAAAATCCTTTTTTATTTTGTCATACTGAGCTTGTCGAAGTACAAAATAAAAAAGATTGCAGCGAAAAGCCCGACCCTTGTGGTCACGCCCTCATTATTTACATTACATTCACTACGGTTTCGATTTGTGGCGCGTATTTTTTAATGGTAGTTTCAACCCCTGCACGCATGGTCATACCGCTTACGCTACAAGAATTACAGGCTCCTTCAAGACGTACTTTTACATGCTTTTCATCTTCGATAGAAACTAGGGTAATATCACCTCCGTCTGAATTCAAAAAAGGTCTGATTTCTTCAAGGGCTTTTTCTACGTTTAATAATAATTCTTCTGGTGTCATAATTTAGACTTAATTAGATTTTTAGATTTCTTAGATTTTTAGGTATTTAGACCTCTTTCCCAAGAAGTCTAAGTTAGTCTGAATATCTAACCTTCTATTTTTTATTCACTGCGGAACACCCTGCCATTGTGGTGATTTTTATAGCTTCGGTTGCAGGTAAATTTTCATTTCTTGCTACAACTTCCTGTACTACATTTCTAGTCACTTCTTCAAAAATAGTTTCCACTATTGAAGCCGTTTGCAATGACGCCGGACGACCGTAATCTCCTGCTTCGCGAATGCTTTGTACCAATGGAATTTCTCCTAAAAAAGGCACTTGTAAATCTTCTGCCAGGTTTTTAGCCCCGCCATTTCCAAAGATGTAATATTTATTGTTTGGTAACTCTTCCGGCGTAAAATAAGCCATATTTTCAATGATTCCTAAAACTGGCACTTTGATAGCATCCGACAAGAACATTGAAACTCCTTTTTTTGCATCGGCTAAAGCCACTGCTTGTGGTGTACTTACAACAACTGCTCCCGTGATAGGTAATGATTGCATGATTGACAGGTGAATGTCACCCGTTCCCGGAGGCAAATCGATTAGCATGAAATCCAATTCTCCCCAAGCGGCATCAAAAATCATTTGGTTTAACGCTTTGGCAGCCATTGGTCCACGCCAGATAACAGCCTGACTTGGTGCCGTAAAAAATCCTATGGACAATAATTTTACTTCAAAACTTTCAATCGGTTTCATTTTCGATTTGCCCTCAACTTCAATTGAAATGGGTTTTTCATGCTCCACATCAAACATAATTGGCATTGAAGGACCATAAATATCAGCATCTAGAACACCCACTTTGAATCCCATTTTGGCCAATGTTACAGCTAAATTTGCAGTAACTGTCGATTTTCCTACGCCTCCTTTTCCAGAAGCTACTGCAATGATATTTTTAATTCCAGGAATTTCTTTCCCTTTGATTTCGTTTTTCTCAGCTGCTTCGACCTTGATATTTACTTTCACTTTGGCTTCTGCCGAAAAAGTATCATGGATGATTTTTTTAATATCGTCTTCGGCACGCTTTTTAATGTGCATGGCAGGCGTATGCAGCACCAAATCGACAACCACTTCATCTCCAAAAGTAATCACATTGGTTACCGCGCCACTTTCTACCATATTTTTTCCTTCTCCAGCTATCGAAATGGTTTCTAAAGCTTTAAGGATTTCTTTTCTATCTAATTTCATTTTCGGATACAATATCTCAGTTATATTTATTTAAACTGATTTTAGATTGCAAAGGTAGTGAAGAAGTGTCAAAATGACAAAGTTTATGAGAAGCAAAGTTTATGGAGCGATAAAGAAAATTTATGATTGAATTTCAGGCTCCCAAAAATGTTTTTCGAAATCGACAATTTGGTTGTTTACGACTTCAATTCCTTCGTTTTCCAATAGTTGCTGCATCAAATTGGTTCCATCGAAATGAAATTTTCCGGTAAGCAATCCTTTTCGGTTTACAACACGATGCGCCGGAACATCCTCCATGTTATGAGAGGCATTCATCGCCCAACCCACCATTCTGGCAGAACGGGCAGTTCCTAATGCTTTGGCTATGGCGCCATATGAAGTCACTCTGCCTTCCGGAATTTGCCTGGCAACGGCATAGACTCTTTCGAAGAAATTTTCATTCTCTTTTGCCATGATTAAAACTTGAAGTAATATTTGAAAATGTGATACAGCGTGAGTAACGAAATAACTCCAGTTACTGAACCAATAATAGTGTTCATGTTTTTGACAAGGTAATCGGTTTTGGATTCTATCTTTTTGAAGAAAGCGATGTAAGCATAAAAAACAGCAAACGAGCCGCAAACCACTCCCACAACGAAACTATAAATGGACCATTTTTCAAAAGTAAAATAATTGAAAGAGGATAAACTCACACTGACAAATACATAATATGGAATTGGAAAAAAATTAATCGCCGAGATTAACATTCCTAAAAAAAACCGGCTCTTCTTACTTCTTATTTTCGATTCATTTTTGATCTTATTTTTAGGTTTTTTGGCAACCAACAAGAAAAAAATGGTCAAAATCGCGAAGATACAAAATCCAATTTCCCGTAATAAAATAACAACTTCCTGATGACTGAAAATATACCTGGCAAAAACCAGTGCCAGCAAGGTCTGAAAAAAGATAACCACCAAAGCGCCGCTTGTAAACAACAACGCTCTGTTTTTACCATCCTGAACACTAATTTTAGCAGCCGTCATATTGATTAATCCTGGCGGAAAAATCCCAATTACTGAAACGATAAAACCCCAAAAAAGCGGCGACATTAAACCCATGAATGGTTATTTTATTTTGAATCTAATATACGTAATTGCTTTGTTAATTTCCAAATATTGTTTCTCATAAAACGTCTGAATGGCAGTTACTTCTTGAGGTGCTCCTTCATTTTTATACACATTGTGATTGGCGTATAAAACCTCATGCCCTTCTCCATGCAATAAACCTAATGTATAACCGTGCATGAACTCACTATCTGTTTTCAGATTCATGACACCATCCGGCTTCAATATGGTCTTGTACAATTGTAAAAACTCCGAATTGGTCATTCTGTGCTTCGTTCGTTTGTATTTAATTTGCGGATCTGGAAAAGTAATCCAAATTTCATCGACTTCATTTTCTCCAAAAATATGCTGAATCAGCTCAATTTGAGTTCGAACGAAAGCCACATTATGCAAGCCTTCTTCCGAAGCTGTTTTAGCACCACGCCAAAAACGAGCACCTTTAATATCTATACCTACAAAATTCTTCTCAGGAAAACGTTCCGCCAAACCAACTGAATATTCTCCTTTTCCACAACCTAACTCCAAAACTATCGGATGGTCGTTCTTAAAAAAATCAGCATTCCATTTCCCTTTCAAAGGGAAAGAATTAGAAACCACTTCCTCACGCGTTGGCTGAAAAACGTTACCAAATGTCTCGTTTTCTCTAAACCTCTTTAATTTATTCTTACTTCCCACGGCTTAATTTAAATTTTTGGTAAAATTAAGGAAATATACAAGACCTAAAATCTTTTTATCTTTACTTTACGTTTAAATAATTTTTTAGGACCAACACCAAGGTGTCGGAACCGGCTTTTGGCCAGCGTATTTTCTGCTGTTCGACAGACAGCGTTAATTGACAAACCATTTGAATACCAGTAAACTTTGGAAAAAATTAAAAAGAACATTCTCGTTGCTCCGTTGAATTGGGGATTAGGTCATGCCACACGTTGCATTCCAATTATAAAAGCTTTAGAAATTCAGGGATTTACTCCTATTATCGCTTCTGATGGAGTGGCTTTAGGCTTGCTTCGAAAAGAATTTCCACACATACAAACTTTAGAATTGCCTTCTTACAACATTGAATACCCAAAAGATGGTAAAAAGTTTAAGTTGAAATTAATTATGAACAGTCCTAAAATGGTTGGAGCTATTCTTAGCGAAAAGAAAAAGACTAGAAAAATAATCAAAGATTACAACATCGAAGGTATTATTTCCGACAACCGATTGGGGGTTCGAAATAGGAAAGTCCCGTCAGTATTTATTACCCACCAACTTACAGTAATGACCGGAAACACCACTTGGCTGACGAGCAAAATGCACCAGCTTGTAATTGAAAGATTTGATGAATGTTGGGTACCTGATGTCGATTCGATTCCAAATCTTACTGGCGATTTAGGTCATTTGAAAAAAACCCAAGACACAATAAAATATATTGGCCCATTAAGCCGATTGCATAAAAAACAACTGGAAAAAAAATACGATTTGATGGTTATTTTATCTGGCCCAGAACCTCAACGTACTTTATTGGAAGAAAAATTAACCTCAGAATTAGAAAATTACGAAGGAAAAATAGTTTTTATTAAAGGAAAAATAGAACCGGAACAAACCGTCGAAATAAAAAAGCACATAACTTTTTACAATTACATGAATACACAAGAGCTTGAAACGGCTTTCAACGAAAGTGAATTTGTTTTATGTCGCTCTGGCTACACCACTGTAATGGATTTGGCGCAACTGGAAAAAAAGGCATTTTTTATTCCAACACCAGGACAGTACGAACAAGAATATTTAGCCAAAAAATTAAAAAAAGAAGGTTTGATACCGTATTGCAAGCAAGATAAGTTTAAGCTTAAAAAACTCTTGGAAATTGAGTTATACAAAGGATTGAAAGGCTTACACACAAAAATAAATTGGGACGAGCTTTTCTTTATTTTCGATAAAAAAACTGACTTTTAGTTGCCCAAAAGTCAGTTCCCAATCAAGTAATATATTGGATTATTTTTTCCCGTTTTTAATGATTTTGGCATTGATCATAAAATAAACAGACTCCGCAACATTTGTACAATGTTCAGCAATCCTTTCGATATTTTTCAAAACCAAAACCAAATTGGTTCCTGAAACAACGGTTTTAGAATTGTCTTTCATTTCGTTGATAATTGCCTGTATCGCCTCAACACTTTTATTTTTGATAGTGTTGTTCAGCTCAAACACTTCATTAATATTATTCTGATCTAAATTCTGAAAGCACAAGATGGTTTTCAACACAATTTCTTCCACTTCCTTAGTGATTTGAGGGATGTTATGCCTTAAAATCAAATCGTGTTTCTCCTTAATACTTTTGTTCGTTTTAATAATATCCAAAGCCAAATCCCCTATTCTTTCTACTTCATTACTGATTTGCATAGCCGACATGATGAATCTCAAATCCGAAGCTACCGGTTGCTGAAGCGCAAAAACATTCTGACAAATTTCGTCGATTTTTACATCGAGTTTGTCAATTTTGTTTTCGGTTTTTTTGACTTCTTTCCCTTGTGCAACAGGTTCGGACAGCAATGCTTTCATTGATTCAATAACCTGATTTTCAGCAAGATTACTTATTTTTATAATAGCATTTTTAAGCTTTTTTAACTCTAATTCTAATTGTGATGCCATATTTTGAATTTAAAAATTTGAAATAGAAACATTTAAAAGTACTAAAAAATTATCCAAATCTTCCAGTAATATAATCTTCTGTTTGTTTTTTAGAAGGTTTAGTAAAGATGGATTTTGTCTTATCCATTTCAATTAATTCACCCAAATAAAAGAACGCGGTATAATCACTGGTACGGGCTGCTTGCTGCATGTTGTGCGTTACAATAATGATGGTATATTGCTCTTTTAACTGGTGTACCAATTCTTCTATTTTTGAAGTTGAAATAGGATCCAAAGCACTCGCAGGCTCGTCCATTAAAACAATATCCGGACTTACCGCCAATGTTCTTGCAATACACAAACGTTGTTGCTGTCCACCCGAAAGTCCCATTGCTGAATCTCCCAAACGATCTTTAACTTCATCCCAAATTGCTGCTTGACGCAAAGAAGTTTCTACAATTTCGTCGAGTTCAGTTTTATCTTTAATCCCATTGATTTTTGGACCGTAAGCAATGTTCTCATAAATCGATTTTGGAAAAGGGTTTGATTTTTGAAAAACCATTCCGATTTTTTTTCGAATATTTACTACATCGACATCTTTGTCATAAATATTAATGCCTTCCACGAGCATTTCTCCTGTAATTTTCACAGTAGGGATCAGATCATTCATTCTGTTAATACTTCTAAGGAAAGTAGATTTCCCACAACCTGAAGGACCAATTAAAGCGGTCACTTTATTTCTGGGGATTTCCATGGAGATTTCATTCAATGCTTTTTTCTCTCCGTAGTATAAGGATAAATCTTTTACTTCTATTTTAATATCTTTCATTTGCATGATTTGTTTTTAAAACAACTTAGTTTTTCTTTCTTCTAATTCTTGATCTGATAATTACGGCAACGATGTTTAAAGATACTGTTAGCATCAATAAAACTAAAGTCGTGGCAAATTGTATAGGCATGGTTTTTTCTACGTCTGAAGATTGAGTCGACATAATGTAAATATGGTACCCTAAATTCATAAACTGATCGCTCACCGATTTTGGTAAAGTAGCCAAATAATAAGCCGCCCCGGTAAACAAAATAGGCGCAACTTCTCCGGCACCTCTACTTACAGCAAGAATGGTACCGGTCATAATTCCTGATACCGATTCTGGCAATACCACTTTACGAATGGTTTGCCATTTTGTAGCTCCCAAGGCCAAACTTGCTTCACGCAATTCTCTTGGAACCGTTTTTAGTGCTTCTTCCACCGAAACAATAATAACTGGTAAGGTAAGCAAAGCCATCGTTAAGCTTGCCCATAAAATATTAGGCTGTCCCCAATGCAACATTCCGTGATTGAAGGTTTTGTCCATCCCGGTACCAATAAATTGGATAAAAAATCCCAATCCGAACAATCCAAAAATAATAGACGGCACTACAGCAAGTGTTCTCACTGAAAATCGTACCGCAGCCGCAAATTTCGAATTCTCTTTGGCATATTCTGTCAAATAAAGCGCTGTTATAGTCCCAAAAGGAACAGCAGCGATTGACATCACAATAACCAAAATAAAAGTACCAATAATGGCGGGAAATATTCCACCTTGCGTCATACCATCGGTAGGGAAAGAACTGATAAATTCCCATGAAAATTTACTCCAGCCATTGTAAACAATGATTCCAATAATTAATAACAATACCGAGATAATAAGAATTACAGCAGCTTGTGTCGCGCCAATAATTACTTTTCCTTTCAGTTCAGAGGATTTATTTACGTTTGAAAAAAGAGTGCTTTTTTCTTCTATTATAGTTGTTTCTTCCATAATCTATTTCCCTTGAATTTTCTTGATTAATCTTCCTTTCACATAAAATTCAGCCAAAGCATTCAATCCAAAAGAAAAAACGAACAGCAATGAACCGATAAAAAACAACACGCTATAATGTGTATCTCCAAAAACAGTTTCTGCCATTTCCGAACCAATAGTGGCTGCAAATGTTCGAACACTTTCAAAAGGATTTCCGGTATTCAACGCTGCATTCCCAGTAGCCATAAGCGCAATCATGGTTTCACCAAAAACACGACCTATTCCTAATAAAATAGCTGCAAAAATCCCGGGAACCGCTGCTGGCAATGTTACGAAAAAAGCCGTTTGCCATTTACTGGCACCCAAAGCCAAACTCGCTTCAGTATAAGTTTTTGGCACTGCCGAAAGAGCATCTTCAGATATGGTGTAAATAATAGGAATCGCAGCCAATGCCATAGCAACCCCGCCCACAAAAGCATTTAATCTGGTTTCGTAACCAAAAATATCCTGAAAGAAAGTAGCCAAAACCATCAAAGCAAAAAATCCAATAACTACCGAAGGAAATGCGGCCAAAAGCTCAATAATAGGCTTGATGATTTCTTTCGCTCTTTTGGAAGCAAAAGTAGAAGTATACAATGCAGCTAAAATCGCAATTGGCCCTGCAAATAACATGGCAATGCCCGTCACTTTTAGCGTTCCAATAAGTAATGCGATGAGTCCAAATCTTGGATTATCTGAAACGGGAACCCATTCTGATGTTAAAAACGTCCCCCAAGTATTTTCTTCACCTTCTTTGGTCACTTGTCTTACTTCTTCGGCAGGTGTATCTTCTACAACAACATCACCATAGGTTTCCGGTTTTAAATCTTCTGTTTTTACATCACCATACGTTTCTGGTTTCAAATCTTCTACCGGCTCTCCATAGGTTTCTGGCTTCAGATCTTCGACTGGTTCGCCATAAGTTTCTGGTTTGAGCTCTGTAGTAGCTTCTGAACCATAGGTTTCCGGTTTCAAATTGGTTGCATTGGAAATCTCCGTTTTGGCTTTGTCTTCTTTTCCAAACTTAAATATCGGCAACGCTTCTTTAAAAACGAAAACAAAAATCAATACAATAATCGCTATCGATAAATAAGCGATAGCCGAAATTATTTTTTCAGCTAAAAACTCCGAAAGCCTAAATTGTTTTTTTAAGTTTTCAGGTGTAAACTGATTTTCCTGTGGGGTTTTGGAATTCATTTGATTGAATTTGGTATTCTTAAATTAGGCTTTAAACAAATAAACCTCTTTTGGAAAGAGGTTTATCGTTTCATTATTTCAAAGGAAAATAACCTACTTGCGTACATACTTTTTGTCCTTCAGCACTTAAAACCCAGTCAATGAATTTTTTAGTCGAACCCGTTGGCCTTGCCCCTAAATACATGTATAAGTATCTTGTAATAGGATATGTTTTATTTTTGATTGTTTCTGCTGTTGGCATATACGCTGGACTTTTATCGTCTTTTTTTACTTTACAATCTTTTACCCCTGTATCATAAGCAGCTCCACCATATCCAACACCAAATTTGTCTTTTTTTACTGCATTCACAATCGCTGCTGTACCAGGTAAACTTTGACATGTTACTGCATAATCTCTTTTCACTACAAAATCTTTGAAGTAAGAGAATGTTCCAGAGCTGCTTTCACGACCATACAATTTAATGTTAGCATCTGGACCACCTACTTGTTTCCAATTGGTAACTTTACCAGAATAAATATCTGCTATTTGTTTCAATGTTAACTCTTCAACAGGATTTGCTTTATTCAAATAAATGGAAATACCATCTTTAGCGCATGGAATTTCAACGCCAAGCGTTCCGTATCTTGCTTTAATTTTTTCAACTTCAGAAGGTTTGATCGGACGGCTTGAATTAGCAATATCCGTTGAACCATTAATTAATGCTGAGATTCCAACACCCGATCCACCACCAGTAACCTGAATAGCCGTTGACGGATTTTTTGACATATATACCTCAGCCCATTTTTGAGCTAAAATTACCATCGTGTCCGATCCTTTAATCGTAATCTTATCTACCGAAGTAAACGAAAGCCCAATAGTCATTATAACTACTAAAGCCGCAACTAATTTTAGTTTTGTTGTTTTCATTTTATTTTTTATTTAATTAAAATTTCGCTTGAAGTCTGATAGAAAAAGTGTTGTCTTTTCTATCTTTATTTGTTGAGGCAAAATCGCCACCTACTTTATCACTTTTTTCATTCAATGGCATATTGTAACCCAATACAATTTTTACGTTTTCATCATAAAAATACTGCCATCCAAAATTCCAAGTACTGTATTTTATGTCATCGGCTCTGGTTACGTTAAATCCTGAAAGTTTTGTATTTGGATCGTATTGGTCAAATCGTACAATAGCCTGATTGCTTTTACCGATGTTTTTCATGAAAGCTACGTAATAACCATTAAACTCTCTCACTTTGTTTGCTGCAAAATTAGAATAGGCTTCTAACGGATTTGTAGAACCTGATATTGTTCCGGCAATGTATTCTGCTTTCAAAGAAACTCCTCCCAGAAAATCATAGTATACTTGTGTTTCGAATCCGAACCAATCCTTTTTTAGGGTTGCTCCTACGGCTGGTATAAAAGGATTATTGTCTACATCATAGAATACTGCTGGTGGAGTAACCGGATTTGTAACTGGCTGAGGCAATACTTTGGTGGAACCGAAATATCCATGTGCACCCACATCAATTCCTAATCCTTTACTTGGCAATTGTATAGAATAAGTAGCTCTCGCCATAACATCTTTATTGCTGTCTATATCTCTTACTTGATTCGCAATGGCTCCTTCACCAAAGTTACCATTAAAAATCGCTAATTGTAATTTTAAAGGAAAATTGTATTTTGTAGCAAAATTAGCTTCCAATTTAGCCCCTAAATCTCTTTCATTAGGATAAAGAGTGGTTGTCATTCTGGTTCTTTCCAAAAATTCTCTAACACCAGAAGAGAGTTCTACCTCATAAGAAAGCCTGTTAAATTGACCAACTGTTAAGGAATATGTTTGTGTCCAACGATCGTTTAATACGACATAAGCATCTTTCACGGACACTTTATCGAAAGCTAAATCAGGCTGAAGTACAAATTTAATTCCGTCTGAAGTTTCATAGGTAAATTTAATTCTGGCTCTTCTTAAGTAAAACGAATTTGTTACAGGTGCAGCGGCAGAAGAACCTGCAACTGGTCCTTTATCATCCTGAAAATCATACATATCATACTGACCTTGAATGTAACCTGATATTTTAATTTTAGTTAATTTGGCTAAATCACTTTCAATTGTCGCTAATCTTTCGTCTAAATCGCCAAACTTCATAGTATGCTCATCAATACTTTGTTTTAAAGAATCGATAGAAACTTCCTTTTTGATTGTATCATTTACTACTTCATCCTGAGCATTTGCAGCACCTGAAGCAATAATTAATAACATAAATAATTTTTTCATCTTTGTTGTAAAGTTGTAGTTGTTTTTAATGGCGCAAAGATGAAATGCCTATGTTAAACTAATGTTAACTGATTATTAAGGAATGATTTAAAGTTAAATTATTGTTTCCACAACCTTTAATTATTGTATTTCTCAAGAGTAAATGAGAACTCGGAACCAACGCCAAACGTGCTCTCCACGTATATTCTTTCGTTATGGGCCTCGATAATATGTTTTACAATGGCCAGCCCAAGTCCTGAGCCTCCCTCAGAACGGGCACCGCTTTTATCAACCCTAAAAAACCGTTCAAAAAGACGCGGAATGTTCTGTTTTTCTATGCCTTCACCGTTATCTTTTACGTTAATCAGGACTTTATTATTGATGACTTCTTCTATCCCAATCTCTGTAGATCCTTTTTCTTTTCCGTATTTGATGGAATTTTCAATAAGATTGGTAAGCACTTGTTCAATTCTTTCATAATCCCCCATGACCATTATTGGCCTGTAATGTTTAGAATCGAAATTCAGCGTAATGTCTTTTTTGTTGGCCTGCATTTCAAGCAAATCCATGACATTTTGTGTTAACTCAACGATATCAAATGGTGCAGAGACTAAGCTTTCATCACCCATTTCTAATTTAGCGATCATGTCTAAATCTTCCACAATAAAAACAAGTCTTTCAACTCCTTTTTCGGCACGTTCCAGGTATTTTTTCCTGATTTTTTTATCGTTCATTGCGCCTTCCAACAAAGTAGAAATATAACCTTGCACTGTAAACAAAGGCGTTTTAAGCTCGTGTGAAACATTTCCTAAAAACTCGCGGCGGTATTCCTCACGGTCTTTCAGCATTTCTATTTCCAGTTTTTTATCGGTGGCGAATTTTTTAACCTGCCTGGTTAAGGTTGCCATATCTGTAGTAATGGCTTGATTTCTAAAAGTGGTAGAATCTAAAAAAGAAATATCATCGTAGATTTTCTTTACCCTTCGGTAAATGAATTTTTCAACTCTGTATTGAAGCACAAAGAAAGAAAAAACAAGAATTGAAATGGCAAAAACAAAAGCAAAAGACCATGAAAATTCGAAGAAAACACACATCAGTATTGAAATCAATCCTGTTGAAAATAATGTAATGTACAGCGAAGATTTTACGGCAAACTTGTATGTTTTTTTGAAAATAATGCTCATTTATATTTCAAATTTATATCCTACTCCTTTGATGGTTTTAAATAAATCTTCTCCTATTTTTTCTCTTAATTTTCGGATGTGAACATCGATGGTTCTTCCTCCAACAACTACTTCATTACCCCAAACTTTATCAAGAATTTCTTCTCTTTTGAATACTTTCCCAGGTTTTGAAGCCAATAAATAAAACAATTCAAATTCTTTTCTTGGCAAAATGATTTCCTCACCGTCTTGTACAATTTTATATTCTTCCCTATTGATGATGATATCGCCAACATTAAGGTTTTCAGACGACGTTTCATCTTCTTTAAATCTGCGAAGCAAGGCTTTTACTTTACTCACCAAAACCTTTGGCTTTATGGGTTTGGTGATATAGTCATCTGCACCGACATCAAATCCGGCCACTTGGGAATAATCTTCGCTACGGGCCGTAAGAAAAGTAATGATGGTTTGACTCAATTCTGGAGTTTTTCTAATGATTTCACAAGCCTCCATACCATCCATTTCAGGCATCATAACATCCATAATGATCAGATGCGGAAGGTGCTTTTTTGCTTTCTGTACTGCAATTTTTCCGTTTTCAGCGGTAAATATTTGGTATCCTTCCTGCGTCAAATTGTAACCTACGATTTCTAAAATATCGGCTTCATCATCCACTAATAAAATCCTAATGTCTTTCTTTTTCATAAAGGCAATGTCTGTTTTTTTGTTGTGTAAAAGTAACTATAATTTGAAAGAAAATATTGTCATTACATAAATTTAATGTAGTAACATTTTGGTAACACAATCAAAACCAAAACGTAACTTCCTTATAACACCAACTTTACAATCTACAGGTTTCTTTGCACAAAATTATAACACAACTACAATGAAATTTAAATTCACATTTCTACTCTTATTTTTTACCTTTTTATCATTCGCACAAAATGGTACTATTACAGGAGTTGTTTCTGATCAAGATTTAAAAGGCGAACCTCTTCCGTTTGCTAATGTCACTATTAAAGGAACTAGTTATGGAGCCACTACCGACGTAAACGGTAAATATGCTGTTGAAGTTCCGGAAGGAAATTACACTATCGTTTTTAGCTTTTTGGGATACCAATCGAAAGAAGTCCCATTTTCTATCAAAGCTAATGAAAAAATTGAAATGAATCAAACTATCGGTTCCGGTAGTGTCACTATGGAAGATGTTGTTGTAAAAGCTTCTGTAAACCGCGAAAAAGAAAGCGCTTTATTATTAGAACAAAAGAAAGCGGTTGAAATCAAACAAAGTATTGGTGCACAGGAAATGTCTCGAAAAGGCGTAGGTAATGTACAAGAGGGTCTGACAAAAATCACTGGAATTACCAAAGTAGATTCAAGAGGAATTTTTGTTCGTGGACTAGAAGATCGATACAACAACTTATTGATTAACGATTTAGCGGCTCCAACAAACAATCCGTTTAAGAAAATCATTCCTTTAGACTTGTTTTCTACAGATATTGTTGGGGTAATTGATGTTTTCAAAACTTTCAATCCTAATATATACGGAGATTTTGCTGGAGGAACATTTAATATTGCAACCACAAAAAGCACTAAAGAAGTTACAAAGCTGAGCATCGGAACTGGTTTTACCACCAATAACAGCTTGGAAGATTTCTTAATTTCTCCTGAAGCGGATAATACTGCCGGTTTTTTTGGTTACAATGGAAAAGACAGAGAATTACCTGGATTACTTCAAAACAAAAGTCCTTCAAATTACACATTAACAACTCCTGAATCTGAAAGATACTTCAAGAGCGGATTTAATGCAAATAAAACGAAAAGCCCTTTAAATTCTAGCATTGGAATTTTACACGGTGAGCGATTTGATTTAAAAAACGACCACAAATTCTCTTATTTCCTTTCGTTGAATTTTGATAACAATTATGCTATCAAATCCGGACCGGAAAGAACTTTGGATATTGCTAATACTGGATTTTTATACATTAATGACTTTAAAACCACCGAATACATATATAAAGCAAGCTCAACTGGTTTAGTAGGATTGAATTATATCGGAACTCGATTCAAATTAGCGTCCAACACACTTTATATTAATACTGCAGACAATTCGATTAAAGATCAGGTTGGGTCCCCAATAAAAGGATTTAACAACCAATTAATTAGAACCAATCAGTTGACAAAATCAGAATATCTGAACACCCAATTATCTGGCGAATATGCTTTAAATGAAAATAAAGATCAAAGCATCAAAGCAGGTGTTTCTTATGCCAAAACGAAATACGCGCAACCGGACAGAAAATCTTTCCAAGGAACGCTTTCAGAAAACAATATAATCAACCCCGTTTATGGCGGAAATAATTTCATGAGACAGTATTTAGAAATCAACGGTGATTATTTCTTCTCTGGTTTGGCAGAATACAGTTTGAAATTTGGTAAAAACGGAAAACAAAATACTTTAAATATCGGATATAACGGAAATAGTTCAGCGATGCAGTCTTCGTATCGATTTATATCTACAATAGCTAACAATAGCGGGTACTCATTTAATACCAATGCTAATGAAATTGACACTCAAATTCAGCAAGACTTACACAATGGCATTTTCAGTTTCAAAGAAAGTTCAAATACTTCTTATAAGGTAAAATTAGCCGAATCTATTAACGCAGGTTATGCTAATTTACTATTGAAATTTGGTGAAAAATGGGAAGTAAACGGAGGAGTAAGAGTGGAAAGCACACATAAAGAAACCAAGTTTAGAGGTTTAGGTTCATTCGATGATCCTTTCAAGAAGAGAAAAGTAGATAATTTTTACATTTTGCCTTCTGTAAATGTTAAATACGTTGCTTCGGAAAAAACAAACGTTCGTTTTGCAGCAAGTAAAACCTACACCAAACCAGTTATTATGGAATCTTTCCCATTGACTTATATCAATGCCGATGGAACTTCTGTACAAGGAAACGCTTTATTAAAAAACAGCGACAATTACAATGGAGATTTGAAATTGGAAATATTCCCTTCCAGCAAAGAAATGATTGTATTGGGAGTTTTTGGGAAATATTTGCAAAACCCTATCGAAAGAGCTTATCTGCCAAATGCAACAACTTCAACCGTTGCCTCGTACTTAAATTCTGAATCTGCGAATATTTATGGTGTTGAAGCGGAATTTATTTTGGATTTGGAAAGAATCAATAAAAACCTGGCTAATTTTTCTTTTGGATTAAACACAACAGTGATGAATTCGAAAGTAAAAACGGGTCCATTCGAAACACAAGATGAAGACGGTGTTGCAACACCTCGTGAATCAATCGAAACACACCAAACCAGAAAATTGCAAGGTGCTTCTAACTTTATGGTCAATTCTGATATAAAATATCAATTTGATTTCAACAAAAACTGGAGCAACACGATATCTTTAGTGTATGCGGTTTTCTCTAAAAGAATTTATGCCGTAGGAACAATCGGTCAGGATCATACCTATGAATTGCCTTACCAGCAATTGGACTTTGTTTGGGGAAGTAAACTTTCGGAGCATTTTGACTTAAAATTCTCAGCAGACAATATATTAAACCCTGAAAGAAAACTTGAATTTGGAAATGACGGATTACATCCTATTCTAGAATCATCGCAAATTGCAAAGAGTTATAAAAAAGGGGTTGGATTCTCCTTGAAGTTAGGTTATACGTTTTAAGAAGAAAAAGTCCGGAATTATCCGGACTTTTTTATTGTTAAGACTTAACATTAAATTCACTTTAACATCAATTTTTTATAACTATCTGATAATATTCAGATAACCGCCTTAAAAAACATTCAAAATACATTTGCTTCAAATAAATATAAACAACGAAACTATGAAAAAATTAATCTTAAGTTTAGCCTTTTTAGGATTATTAGCAACAGGATGTTCTTCAAATGATGATGAAACAACACCAACAGGACCAGCTACTGGAGAAATCACAGGGCCAATTACAACAAACACAAATTATGTTTACGGTACTTACACATTAAAAGGAATTGTAAAAATTAATCCGGGAGTTACTGTAACTTTCGATGCAGGTTCTACAATTACATGTGATAAAGCTACAGGAGATAATGCTTTAGTAGTATTAAACGGAGGAAAATTAATCATCAACGGTACGGCAGCACAACCAGTTGTATTTAGTGAAAAATCTAAAGTTCCGGGTTCTTGGGGTGGAATCATCATGTATGGTGATGCTCCTGCTAAAGTTGCTGGAGGTGGTACTTCATCAACATCAGAAGACGGAAACAACATTTCTTACGGTGGTGCTAATCCTACTCACAATGGTGGTTCATTAAGCTATGTAAGAGTAGAATATGCCGGTGCAAAATTATTGGACGGTCAAAAAGAAAACAATTCATTTACTTTTTACTCAGTAGGTTCAGGAACAACATTAGATCACTTAGTAGCTTACAAAGGTGCTGATGACGGATATGAGTTCTTCGGAGGAACAGTAAGTATGACTAACGCTATTTCTTACGGAAACTATGATGATGCTTTCGATTGGCAAGATGGATGGCAAGGTCAAAACAATTCAAACTGGTATGCTTACCAAACTGAAAAAGGAAACTACGGTATGGAAATCGAAGCTTCTGCAAACAACAATTCATTTGGACCAAAAGTAATCAACATTACTTTAAAAAGAGCGGCTGGATGCGTGCCTGAAGTGGGTGATAATCAAGTTGATGCTTTCCAATTCAAAAGAGAAGGAAACGGAACGTATGACAATGTAGTTATTGATGGATATTTAGGGTATACTACATCAGCAACTCCAGCGGTAACTTATCCTGGTGCAGCGGTAAGAATTGAAGAAGATGCTACCAACACAGATCAGGTAAACGGTTCAAAAATAAAATTGACAAACGTTAAAATTACAAACACGAACGTTACCACTCCAGTAGGAAGATCAGCTGCAATGACAGTATCATTCCCAGCCGGTAATTTTACAACTAATGCAACAGCTTCAGGAGCAACTTTAACCACTGGATCTTGGTCAATTGTAAACGGAACAAGCTTGTTACAATAAGCTTAAAATCATAATATTATGCTAAAAATGCTCCAAAACTAATTTGGAGCATTTTTTTTGGCAAAGTATTTGAAATAATTTTATACCTTTACATTATTATTGATTTCAATGAAGAAAAATTACACTTATATTACTTTTTTAGCCCTTTTGTTTTCGTTGAGCGTTTCTGCTCAGGACACGAAGCAATCTTCATTGGTATCTAAAACCCAAGAACAGCAATTTGAAAATTTAAATGTATATCCAAATCCGGTAGGAAATGGACGTGTTTATATTACATCAAAAACTACTGCTCCAAAAGATATCGAAATTTTTGATGTATTAGGAAAACGCGTTTTGGCCACTACTCTTTCCACTAAAGAGTTAAACGTATCCTCACTTTCCCCTGGTGTTTACATTATTAAAATTAAAGAAGGCGAACAACGCGCCACAAGAAAATTGATTATCAAGTAGTTGATTCACAACCACTGTTAAAAATTAATATTTTATTTACATTAATTTCTTTTATCGTAAAGGAAATACTCGTTATCTTTGTCGTCCATTTTTAAAACAAAAAAAAATCGAAATGAAAAAACTTTACTTTATAGGTGCTTTATTAGCTACCTCAATGTCTTTTGGACAAGTTGTTATTAGCCAAGTTTATGGCGGTGGAGGAAATGCTGGAGCACCCTACACTAATGATTTTATTGAAATATTCAATCGTGGTTCTGTTGCTCAAAGTTTGAATGGATGGTCAATACAATACACGTCTGCAGCGGGACCTTCTGCTGCACCAAATAATTTTTGGTTTACTACTGCGCTTCCAAATGTTATCTTACAACCTGGTCAATATTTTCTTATCAAACAAGGAGGTGGAGCTACAGGATCAGCACTACCAACTCCAGATTTAGATGGAACACCAGCTGGAGCAACAATTGGAAGTAATGGTTCTGCAGTAACTGGCGGTATAGCAATGAGTGGAAGCAACGGAAAAGTAATTCTTGTTAGCAGTACAACGCAAGAAACTACAGCGAACCCAACTGGAGCACAAATTATTGACAAAGTAGGATATGGAACTACTCCAACTGGTTATGAAGGTGCTGGACCTACTGGCACGGCTTTAACTAATACTACATCAGCTTCAAGAAATCTAGCAGGTTGTACTGATACAGACAGCAATCCATCTGATTTTACAAGTGGTACTGTAACCCCTAGAAACACTGCGACTGCAATAAACAATTGCTCGCTTAGCGCAAAAGACTTTGAAAATATCTCAGGATTAAAAGTATACCCTAACCCTGCTAAAACTATTTTAAACATTACTTCAAATAGTTTTGCTGATAAAAATGTAGAAATCTACAATGTATTAGGTAAAGTGGTTCTTACTGCAAAAGTAACAAATGCTCCTATAAACGTTGCTAACTTAGCTTCAGGTGTTTATGTAGTTAAAGTTACCGAAGAAGGAAAATCGGCTACAAGAAGATTAGTTATTGAATAATTTATTTTCACAATATTTCAAAAAGCTCCAATTTACATTGGAGCTTTTTTTGTGCTTATTACTAAAAAAATCAATTTACACTTCTATAAAAGACCAAAATCAGTTAGTCAAATCTCACTAAAATTAGTTAGAAAAAATTAAATGTAACTTATTGATTTTATAGCAATTAGTCTTTTCATCGAAAAAAACAAGCACTCAACGATTAAATTATTTTGTATGGTTTTATATAAATAGTTTTACATCAGAAATAATTCAGAAATCAAAAATACACGATATGAAAACTATTTATTTATTTTTACTTTTAAGTTTAAATGCACTAGCAAACAACAACATAAAATACACGGATTCGATTATCAATCCTGCAAGCACATCAAAAAACGAAATTGAAGCTGCTAAAAACAACGCCATTTCTGGATTAAAAATCGTAACCTATACCTCCGAAAAATTAGGAAAGCACATTTATATTATTTCCGATATCTATACTAAGAAAAAAGCGTTTTTCTATAACGAAAATGGAAAAATGGTTTATTCTATTAGAACTGTTGGATCTCCAATACGCATGTCGAAATTGGAAAAAGGGACCTATACAATCAGAATCGTTGAAGGTAAAAAAACAGAAACGAGGGAACTAACAGTCGAATAACTGCTATACTACAACCAAATATAAAGTCTTGCGTTTCGCAGGACTTTTTTATTTTATACTTTTGTAAAAAAATAATTTGCTTACCTCTTCAGATATATTCCATATTGCCTCAAAAAAAGAGTTTGAAAAAAATGCTCTTAAAGTTTTTCGGTACCAATACGATAACAATTTGGTGTACCAACAATTTTGCAACTATCTAAAAAAGGACAAGCAAAATGTAAAGCAAATTGAAGCAATCCCTTTTTTACCCATTCAGTTTTTCAAAACACATGAGGTTTTAACGTTACAACCTGACACCAATCCAAATGTTCAAACTACGTTTACAAGTAGCGGCACTACCGGCATGGTAACAAGCAAGCATCTCATTACTGATGTTAGCATTTACGAAGACAGTTACCGCAACGGGTTTTCACAGTTCTATGGAAATATTGAGGATTATGTCGTTTTGGCACTGCTTCCATCCTATTTGGAACGCGAAGGGTCTTCTTTAATTTACATGGTAGATGATTTAATTAAAATGTCGAATAATAAAAATAGCGGTTTTTACCTTCACAACCACGAGGAACTTATTCAGAAATTAATCCATTTGGATGAGTCTGGTCAAAATGTGATTCTTATCGGTGTAACTTATGCTTTATTAGATTTAATTGAACATCATAAATTCCAACTCAAAAACACCATCATCATGGAAACTGGCGGGATGAAAGGCAAACGTAAAGAAATGATTCGAGAAGAATTGCACGAGCAGCTTTGCAAAGGCTTTGGAGTCACTGCAATTCATTCCGAATATGGCATGACCGAATTGTTGTCGCAAGCCTATTCTTTAGGAGAAGGCGTATTTGAATACCCTAATTGGATGCAAATCCTAATTCGCGACACCGAAGACGCTTTAACTTATGTTGACAGTGGAAAAACCGGAGGAATAAACGTTATCGATCTGGCCAATATCAATTCGTGTTCATTTATTGCAACACAGGATTTGGGTAAAATAGTAGGCAATAACACTTTCGAGGTACTAGGACGTTTCGACAATTCAGACATTCGCGGATGCAATTTGATGGTACTTTAAACCACAATTTTATTTTAAGATGAGGAAACTGATTTTAATCATTATATTCTTTTTTCCAGCATCGCTTTTGGCGCAAATCAAACCGTTACATGTAAAAATTGACAGTATAACTTCAGACGATTCCGATCCAAAAAAAAGAAACTATGTCATCAATTATCATATAGAAAATCTAACAGACCATACCGTTTCTTTTTTCTTATCGCCAAACACTTTAATTGCCAATGCAGCGGGTTCGATGACCTTATTCCCAATCTACAAAATTTATCAGAACAATGATTTTATTGCCTTAGACGGGCCTTTTTACGAACAGCAAGAAAATGAAAGTTGGAATCGTTATCTGGAAATGAAAGACAAAAATCCGGCTGAAGCCAAAGAATTACTCCAACAAATAATCGCAGCATTTAAACTAAAAACCAAAAGTATCATAGAAGATTACAAAAAATCAGGCGGCACAGAAACCAATGAGCACTGGATTTTACAAAACTACCTTTTACTCAAAGCAGAAATAACTTTAACTCCAAAAGAAACGAAATCGTTTACAATTAAAACCCATTGGAACAAAGAACGCTATTTTCTGCAAGACGATTTAGAATATTATTTAGACGAAAAAGATCACTTTGAATTTGAATTGGTCATCGATTTAAAAAAGACTCTTTTCAAAGACCGATTGTCTTCTGAAAAATTTCGCAAAATCGAAAAAGACACCAATTTTATAGAAGGTATTTTTACTTCAAACAAAGTAAATATCGTTTTTTAAATGCAAAACCCCCACATCACTGTAGGGATTTAGCAAACCTTTCTTTTATTTTAAAAGGATTAAATCGTTTTTTTATTTTTTTCTTGTTTTTCTTTAATTTCCTGCGCTCTTTTTTCTCGCTTCTCTTTAATCTCCTGTATTTTTTTCTCTTTGTTTAATTTTCTGGCTTCTTTTTCTTTTTTAATCGCCTCTTCTTTCTCTAAATTAATAGCTTCTATCTCTTTTTTAAAATCTTCAACTTTTTTAGAACTTGATTCTTTTTTATCATTTGCTATTTTAAATTTTTCTTCAGACTTAGAAACCGCGAGTTTTGCTTTTTCAATCTTTTTTTGAAGTGCAGCATCATTATTGTCTTTAGAATTATTTTCAAGAGCCGCTAACTCTTCCTGTTTGCTTTTTAATTTATCTTCTTTACCTTTCGCTTTTTTAGTTAGTTTTTCTAAATTTTTTTCTTCTTTTGAAGCGTTCTTTTCTGCTATTTCAACTTTACTCATTGACTGAAACTGTTGTCGTTGAAGTTGTCGTTGCTGATCTGACATTCGTCGTTCACTTGCCCATTGCGCATTTTGCCTATTCATCTGTTGGTGCATATCTCTTGCTTGCTGCATTTGCATATTATGGTTTTGTGCATTCGAAAAAAATGGCAAGATCATGATTATCATTAAAATCAGTCGTGTTCTCATACGTTTATTCTATAAATTATTATTTTTTTCAAATGTAACCTATAAGTTTGCATAAACATAAAATAGTACACGATTAATTGTCTAAAATATATCCATAAAAAAACCCTCACATCACTGCAAGGGTTCTAAATATCTATTAATCTAAAGATCTAACACTCCAGATTAGTATCTGTAATATTCTGGTTTGAATGGCCCTTGAACTTCAACACCAATGTAAGCCGCTTGGTCGTCACGTAAAACTTCCAATTCAACACCTAATTTAGCCAAGTGTAAGGCAGCCACTTTTTCATCCAAGTGTTTTGGCAACATATAAACGTCATTGTTATACGCTGCACTGTTTTTCCACAATTCAATTTGAGCCAAAGTCTGGTTTGTAAATGAGTTACTCATTACAAAACTTGGGTGACCTGTAGCACAACCAAGATTTACTAAACGTCCTTCTGCCAAAATGATAATATCTTTTCCTGCGATAGTATATTTATCAACTTGTGGCTTGATTTCGATTTTAGATGCGCCGTGGTTTTTGTTCAGCCAGGCCATATCAATTTCGTTATCAAAGTGACCAATATTACAAACGATAGTTTTATCTTTCATTTGTTCGAAGTGAGAACCTAGAACGATATCTTTATTTCCAGTAGTTGTAATGATGATATCAGCATTAGCAATAACTGTATTTAATTTTTTCACTTCAAAACCATCCATTGCAGCTTGTAAAGCACAAATTGGATCAATTTCAGTAACAGTAACAATAGAACCAGCACCTCTAAAAGAAGCAGCAGTTCCTTTTCCAACATCACCGTAACCACAAACAATTACTCTTTTTCCAGCCAACATAATATCTGTTGCACGACGCACTGCATCTACAGCAGATTCTTTACAACCGTATTTGTTATCGAATTTCGATTTAGTAACCGAATCATTTACGTTAATAGCTGGCATCGGCAAAGTTCCCGCTTTTACTCTTTCGTATAATCTGTGAACCCCTGTAGTCGTTTCTTCAGACAAGCCTTTAATCCCAGCAACCAATTCCGGGTAACGGTCAATAACCATGTTTGTTAAATCACCACCATCATCCAAAATCATGTTCAATGGTTGTCTGTCTTCACCAAAAAACAACGTTTGCTCGATACACCAATCGAAAGACTCTTCATCTAAACCTTTCCAAGCATACACTTGGATTCCAGCAGCAGCAATAGCAGCAGCAGCCTGATCTTGTGTAGAGAAAATGTTACAAGACGACCAGGTCACTTCAGCGCCTAAAGCAATTAAAGTCTCAATTAAAACGGCTGTTTGAATCGTCATGTGCAAACATCCAGCAATACGAGCACCTTTAAGAGGTTGTTCGTTTTTATATTCGGCACGAAGCGCCATTAAACCTGGCATCTCAGCTTCTGCTAATTCAATTTCTTTTCTTCCCCAAGCCGCAAGAGAAATATCTTTCACTTTATAAGCTACAAATGGTAATGTTGTTGTACTCATCTATTGTCTATATTTGTATTATCAAAATTTTTGGCAAAATTACGGAATTAGTTTTTATTTCTTCAATCGTTTCGTTTATTTTGTGAATTGTTTAAGTTTCTAATCTTTTGAAAAACAGTAAAATACTAAATGCCACTACATAAAGTAATCCATATCAGTCCTGCAACAACAATTTATCTTTGGAAAATAACCGAAACTTTCGAAGATTTATTTGATGAAGTGCAGCTCAACGACATCAATCTGATCCGATTGAAAACCATGAAATCAGAACTGCACCAACGTGGTTTTTTAAGTGTTCGCAAGCTATTGCAAGAAGTAGGCTATACCGATTTTGATTTGATTTACGATAAAACAGGCAAACCTTTTCTAAAAGACGGCCAACACATTTCCATTTCACATTCGCATGAATTTTCAGCCATAGTCCTGAGCGATGAAAACATTGGGATTGACTTAGAACTGGTTAAAGAAAAAGTACTTCGAATTGCACCACGATTCATGGATATTTCACACCTGGAAGGCTTGTCCGAAATCGATCAAATGCGAAAAGCAACCATAATCTGGGGGATTAAAGAAGCTATTTTTAAAGTAAAAAATGAAATTGGCATTAGCTTTCCAGATCATATTGCTGAAAGTCCGTTCGCGCTAACCGATAAAAAATGCACTGCAGAACTAAACTTTAATGATATTAACCATCATTATAACATTACTTTCGAAGAAATTGACTCGAGCGATAGCGAACAGGCAAAACAAAACTATATGATTGTTTGTGCTGTTGAAGCAAAATCTTAACCCCAATATTAAATCACCAAAGTATTTAAAAGTATCATCACAATACTAATAAAAGTGCTGCTTATAATTAAATCGAAAACCAGTTTGGGTTTCTGTTGTGATAAAATCGAACCATTGACTATCATACAGATAATGACCACCAAGGCCAGTTGAAACATTTGGAAAAATGAGGTTCCGTTTTTTAATATATACATTGCCGCTGCAGAACCCAGACAACTTTGCCCAATAATGGCCAAAGTAGCAAATCCCATAAATCCTCTTTTAAAATCTCGTAGTGTTTTTTGATAAAGTGTCATAATTTGTAATTTTATACTACAAAGTTATGTCGCCTTATAGGCTCCTATTTATGATTCAAATCATATACTGGAAAATTATCTGAACACTTTTCTGTTGATGATTTTAATTTCGTTTTTCCGCTCTAGCGTTTTGATAGCACGGATAACAGTTTCTACTCTAAGTCCAGTGAGATCTGCCATTTGCTGTCGGGTGAGGTCGATTTTATAACCGTCTTTGCCTTTTTCGATTTTAAAAAAAGTGATAGAATAATCAATAAGTTTCAGCAGTCGGTGTTCCGGTTCCTGAGAGGATATTTCGGCCGCCATGACGGATTTGTAATGGAGACGTTGGGCTAAATTTTCGATAATTTCTAAAGAGATTGAAGCATTTTCCTTGATGAGATCCATGAATTTAGGCTTGGGCAGCACGAGCAATTCACAATCGGTAACTGCAATAGCATTAGCGGGATAGGCGCGTTCGAGGAATAAAGGAGGTTCACCAAAGCTTTGCTTATCATGAAAAAAGCCTTGTACAAATTCGCGGCCGTCGTCATTGAAGTTACACATCTTGACTTCGCCCTGAAGCACCTGATAATAATTAACAGGCAATTCACCTTCATTAAAAATGGTTTCGCCTTTTTTGTATTTTTTCCGAATGGCCTGATACGATTCTAATACTTCTTCAGTTATCATAATGGAGTATCTAAAGATATACCACAAAAATACCATTAAAATTTCACGGATTTTAAAAAAGAGGTACTTTTACCAAATCAAACAATTGAATCCCATTTTCTATGCTTTATCACCAAATCGTATCGGCCAAACAGAATCAGCAAAAACTACTGGCCATTCTTTTGGATCCAGATAAAATCGATTTGGAAAACCTCGATCATTTAATTGACAAAATCAACGAATCGCCAGCAACGCATATCTTTATTGGCGGAAGCATTGTAGAAGTAAATACCATCGATGAGCTAATCCTTCGCCTGAAAGAAAAAACAACCTTACCTGTTGTACTTTTCCCGGGCAATCCGTCACAAATATCCAAAGAAGCCGATGCTATTTTATTCCTGACTTTATTATCAGGAAGAAATCCTGATTATTTGATTGAGCACCAAGTAAATGCAGTGCCAATTTTAAAAAAAACCAATTTGGAAGTCATTTCAACGGGTTATATCTTAATTGAAAGCGGCACCCAAACTGCCGTGGAAAGAGTAAGCAAAACAGAGCCTTTAGACCGATTAAATGTAGATTATGTAGTCGAAACTGCCCAAGCCGGCGAATACATTGGCAATAAATTAATGTATTTGGAAGCGGGTAGCGGGGCGAAAAATTCTGTCCCTTTGGGCATGATTAAAAAGGTAGCCGACAACATAAAAATCCCACTAATTGTGGGTGGTGGCATACGTTCCAAAACCGAAATTCAGGTTGCCTATATCGCCGGAGCCGATTTAGTCGTTATTGGTACGGCTTTTGAAAACGACAGCAATTTTTTCAATTAAAATAAAAGACTCATGGTTGATTTCTTTCTTGACGCGTATAAAAATGCTTCTTACCTTCAAATTTCGCTTGAATTTATTGCGTTTGTTTTGGGAATAATGAGTGTTGTTTATGCCAAAAAAGAAAATATATTAGTGTATCCAACCGGATTGATTGCCACCATAATCACCACCTACCTGCTTTGGGTTGCGGGTTATTTGGGTGATATGATGATTAATCTGTATTTTTCAATAATGAGTATCTATGGTTGGTGGAACTGGTCAAGAAAAACGGATACAGAAGATGATTTGCAGATAACGAGAACCAATTTTAAGGAAAAAATAATCGGAATTGCATTGTTTTTAATCACAATTATTGTAGTTTTCGGGATATATAATTTCTTTGATTATAAAATAAAAAAAGATAATTACGTTGATATACTGGCTTCTGGAATATTTTTCACGGGAATGTGGTATATGGCCTTGAAAAAAATCGAGAATTGGACACTTTGGATTATCGGAGATATAATAGTTGTTCCGTTATACGCTTATAGAGGATTGGGGATGTTGTCGTTGCAGTATTTAATTTTTACGATTTTAGCTATTTCAGCTTATTTAGAATGGAAGAAAACCTTACAACAAAAAATAGTTTAGAAAAATTTTACGGATTTACAACGGCTGATTTCGAGCAAATTGGTGCCACTGAAATTCCATTGGGAAAAATCGCGCACGAGCTTTCTTTATTTCAATCGGGAATTGCAAGAATCACTTTGGAAAAACCAGCTACCATAAATCATGGTATTATTTCCTTGTCTGAAACTGAAATCAAAAAATTTGCTGAAAAATTTGACACTAAAAAATCAGAAATCCAACTGGAGAAATTTGTTCCGGCTTCTGGCGCAGCAAGCCGAATGTTTAAATTTTTGAGCGAATTTCTATTAGAATTCAAACCGGATTCAGAAACCATTAACGCTTACATCAATCGAACCAACAACACTTCGCTTTCCGTTTTTTTAATCGGAATGAACAAATTTCCGTTTTATAAAGCTGTTACAAATCGTTTGAATACCAAATATCCTGATTTTAAATCCTGGGACCGGGATAAAAAAAATTACTTTTTCATCAAAACGGTATTAGATCAGGATGAATTCAATTTTGGCAACAAACCGAAGGGAATTCTACCCTTTCACGATTATTCCAATCATATTGTGACTGCCATTGAAGAGCATTTGAAAGAAATTGCCAACTATTCTGCTTCTAACAATGTCGCCAAAATACATTTTACGATTTCAGAAGAACATCAAAAGGATTTCGAAAAAATAATTGCAGAAATTAAACCTGAAATTGAACAAAATAACAACGTTTCCATTCAAATTTCTTTTTCAAAACAAGACAAAAGCACAGATACCATTGCGGTAAATTTCAACAATAAGCCCTTACGCGACAAAGCCAATCAACTTATTTTCAGACCTGGCGGGCATGGAGCGCTGATTAAAAATTTAAATAATATCGCTGCCGATGTTGTTTTCATCAAAAACATCGACAACGTAAGCCACAACAACCTCAACGTCATTTCTTTGTACAAGAAAACGTTGGCCGGTTATTTATTGGAAATACAGGAAAAAATATTCAACAGCTTACAAGCTTTAGACAATTCGGAAATTAACAGAGAAAACATTTACGAAATTCAGCATTTTATTGAAAATGAATTGAATATTGAAACCGATACTAATTTTTCAGAATTCAAAAGGGAAAGCAAAATAAAATACCTGAAAAACATACTGAACAAACCCATTAGAGTTTGCGGCATGGTTAAAAACGAAAATGAACCGGGTGGCGGGCCATTTTGGGTACGCGAAAAAAACGGAACTATTTCTTTACAGATAGTGGAAAGTTCTCAAATTGACTTACAAAACGAGCAGCAAATACAGCTTTTTAATTCTGCAACACATTTTAACCCCGTGGATATTGTTTGTGGATTGAAAAACTACAAAGGAGAAAAATTTAATTTGATTGATTTCATAGACGAAAATAGCGGCTTTGTTGTTGAAAAAAGCAAAAATGGCATTCAATACAAAGCCTATGAATTGCCCGGCTTGTGGAATGGCGCGATGGCCAATTGGACTACGATTTTCATTGAAGTCCCTCTAGCCACATTTAATCCTGTAAAAACAGTCAACGATTTATTGAAACCCAACCATCAGGCACAATAAAATGGAGGTTCAAAAAATTATTTCTGAATTACAATACAAAGCTGTTAGAAGCAGTGGCGCTGGCGGTCAAAATGTAAACAAGGTTTCTTCCAAAGTCGTTTTATCTTTCGACTTGAATGCTTCACAAGCATTATCTTTAGAAGAGAAAGAGTTATTACTGCTAAAATTATCTGCAAGATTAACTTCCGAAAATATCCTGATTTTAAATTGTGACGAAGACCGTAGTCAACTTAAAAACAAAGAAATTGTCACCAAACGATTTTTGGAAATTATCAAAAAAGGCTTAGTCGTTCCAAAGGAAAGAAAAGCCACCAAAATCCCAAAATCAGCGATTCGAAAACGAATAAAAGACAAGAAAAACAGCTCCGAAATAAAGAAAACCAGGAGAAAACCGGATTTTGAATAGCAATTTAAACGTCTTGAAATATTTAATCTATGTCACCCTGAGCGAAGTCGAAGGGTCAATGTAATAAGCTTCGACTCCGCTCAGCCTGACAACTTTAGATTTAATGAAGATATTTTATTTCTTAAACTGATTCAAGGCATTTTTAGTAAAATCAGACAACACTAATTTTCCAGAAATCGCGGCACGATCGTACAATAAGGTTTCCCAATCGTTGGTATTTTCCCAAAGCACTTTCTTCATTTCAAACAAGGCTTCTGGGTTGTAGCTTGCCAATTTAGCCACGAAAACCGCTAAAGCAGAATCCATATCAGCAATAGAGTCAAAAATTTCAGAATACAATCCTTTTTCAAAAGCCCAATCGGCATTTTTCCATTCGTGAGCCGCTAAGGTCAATTGTGACATGGCTGTTTTACCAATTTTTCTGGAAACAGCAGGTTCAATCACAAAAGGACCAATCCCGATAGCAATTTCTGAAAGTTTAACCGAAGCGCCATCGGTAGCAAAAGTATAATCACAAGCAGCAGCCAATCCTACCCCTCCTCCAACAGCCTTGCCTTGTACACGACCAATGATGATTTTTTTACAGGAACGCATCGCATTGATTACATTGGCAAAACCACTGAAAAAAGATTTTCCGCCTTCTAAATCCGTAATGGAAAGCAATTCGTCAAAAGAAGCACCAGCACAAAAAGCACCATCTCCTGCGCTTTTTAAAACAATGACAGACACAGCATCGTCATCGCTAAAAACCCGAAATTGAGCAGCCAGTTCACTTAATAAATGACTTGGAAATGAATTGCTGGCAGGATGGCTAAAGGTAATCGTTGCCGTTTTATTTTCAATAACTGTTTTTATAAATCCGTTTTGTTCTGAGTTCATGCTGTTGTTTTTAGTCCTGTAAATATAAAAATTAAACATAAAAAAACCACGTACAAGACGTGGTTTCCATTTTATTTTCCTTTGTTGGCTTCGGCTACATATTTTTCCAGCGCCATCGTCATGGAAGGTGTTTCCGGCGTTGGCGCCAAAATATCCACTCTTAAACCATGCTCTAAAGCTTCTTTCTGAGTTGTACTTCCAAAAACAGCAATGCGAGTATTGTTTTGTTCAAAATCAGGAAAATTCATAAATAGTGATTTAATTCCTGTTGGACTAAAAAAGGCCAAAACATCGTAATACACATCTTTCAAATCAGACAAATCGCTCATTACCGTTTTGTAAAACGTTCCTGGCGTCCAGTCGATTTTTAAGTTGTTTAATGTTTGTGGGATATCCGCATTCAATTGATCAGATGAGGGCAAAAGAAACTTCTCATCTTTATATTTTTTGAAAAGTGTAGACATGTCGACAAAATCTTTTTGCCCTACATAAATCTTACGCTTTCTGTACACGACATATTTTTGAAGATAAAAGGCCACTGCTTCAGACTGACAAAAATATCTCAAATCTTCCGGCACTTTATAACGCATTTCTTCAGCAACTCTAAAAAAGTGATCTACAGAATTCTTACTCGTTAAAATAATGGCATTGAAGTTATTCAAATCAATTTTTTGAGCACGAACATCTTTAGCAGATACTCCTTCTACATGTATAAATGGTCTGAAATCAACTTTTACCTTATGTTTGTTTTGCAACTCAAAATAAGGAGAATTTTCCACTTTTGGTTCTGGTTGCGAAACTAAAATCGTTTTCACTTTCATATTAAACATTTTCTAATACTCCTACCTTTTTGTAATAACATAATACATAAAATAATAGGGCGCTATTTCAAGAGCGCAAATATATAAAATAAAATAAAACAACTTACTTAATAGTAATTTTTGATAATTCTTTAATGAAATCAAATATGTTACCGCATTAATTACCAATAATATAGCTATAGCACATTTTATCATATAAGTATTCACAAAATTGGTATAAAACAGCACAATATTAACCGGCAATAACAGCAAACCAATGTAGGTTCTGTAACTAACTTTAAATAAATTAAACTGTTCGATAAACCCTTCAATATTAAATGAAGTCGCAATAATCTTCTCGATGAGGAATTTAGAGAGCACGAAGAAGCTTAAAAACGTAAATATTTGAATATACACAATCCAATCTGTCTTAGTAGGAATGTATTTCAGATAATACAAAACAAGCTCTACAAAAAAGGACAACGAAATTAATTGCACCACAAATAACAAAATAGTAAACCAACTCATCAAATTGGAACTATCCTTGTAAATTTTTAAGTACTTATTGTTACCTATTAGTTTTATAAAATCACTAAAACGATTTTCAAAAACCGTTTTAGTAATTGTCACCAGAACGAAGGCCAGAATAAACAATACAGTTACCCAATCTTTATTCTCTACAACACGAGGAATAAGCTCTGCTTTATTCATAATCTAGCGCTATTTGTTTTTTACGAAAAATGAGATTTGCATACCTTCAAAGTTTTGCCATCACAATTTAGTTACTCTCATTTCAAGCTGCAAAATTACAAAATTTTTAAACCAATATTTAATTATAAATAATTTAAGAAACTCATTTGTGAAAAAGCTTATTTTTGCATCAGAAATTTACATTATGCAAGACGGAATTGTAATTATCCCCACTTATAACGAAATTGAAAATATCGAAACGATTGTTCGTGCCGTATTTTCATTATCTAAAAAATTCCACGTTTTAATCGTGGATGACAATTCTCCTGACGGCACTTCTAATAAGGTAATAGAACTTCAAACCGAATTTCCAGGCGTTTTATTCCTTGAAAAAAGACAAGGCAAAGCAGGATTAGGCACTGCATATGTGCATGGATTCAAATGGGCAATGCAACACCATTATGAATACATTTTTGAAATGGATGCCGATTTTTCACACAATCCTCAAGATTTAGAAAAATTATACAACGCCTGTCATGTTGAAGGTGCAGGAATGGCTATTGGCTCTCGCTACATTACTGGGGTAAACGTAGTGAATTGGCCACTCAATAGAGTTTTAATGTCTTATTTCGCTTCCGTTTATGTGAGATTCATCACCGGAATGAAAATTCACGATGCCACAGCAGGCTTTATTTGCTACAAAAGACAAGTTCTCGAAACCATCCAACTCGACAAAATAAAATTTACCGGTTATGCGTTTCAAATAGAAATGAAGTATCGTACCTTTATAAACAACTTTAAAATCATCGAAGTTCCTATTATTTTTACTGATAGGACCAAAGGCGAATCTAAAATGAGCAATGCCATTATAAAAGAAGCTATTTTTGGCGTTATCATGCTTCGAATAAGAAAAATATTCAATCGATTATAAACAACAAAACTCAACAACAACTAACTATGAAAACCACTTTAATTAAGAATGCTAAAATTGTCAACGAAGGATCTATATTTGAAGGCGATGTTCTTATTGAAAACGAATTTATAGTAGATATTGGGGAAAATATCAGTCCAAAAACTTCCGATTGCAAAATCATTGATGCCGAAGGAAATTATTTAATCCCTGGTGCCATTGACGATCAAGTGCATTTTCGAGAACCAGGGCTCACTCACAAAGGAGATATCGCTTCCGAATCAAGAGCCGCAGTTGCTGGCGGAATCACTTCTTTTATAGAACAACCCAACACTGTCCCTAACGCCGTTACTCAGGAATTGTTAGAACAAAAATACCAAATCGCAGCACAATCTTCTTACGCGAATTATTCGTTTATGATGGGTGCTACCAATGATAATTTGGAAGAAGTCTTAAAAACCAATCCGAAAAATGTAGCCGGAATTAAAATTTTCTTAGGTTCTTCCACAGGAAACATGTTGGTTGACAACGAAGCGGTTTTAGAAAAAATATTTTCAAGCACCAAAATGCTGATTGCAGTGCATTGCGAAGATGAAACCACAATAAAAAACAATTTAGAAAAATACAAAGCCGAATACGGTGACAATATTCCCATGGAATTTCACCATTTGATCCGCAGTGCGGAAGCCTGCTATATTTCCTCTTCGAAAGCAGTGGCTTTGGCGCAAAAAACGGGAGCAAGACTGCATATTTTCCATGTTTCAACAGCAAAAGAAACGGAGCTTTTTTCTAAAATCCCTGTAGAAGACAAACAAATCACCGCAGAAGTTTGCGTGCACCATTTGTGGTTTACTAATGAGGATTATGCTAAAAAAGGATCGTTGATTAAATGGAATCCAGCGGTAAAAACTCAAGCCGACAAAGACGGTTTATGGAAAGCTTTGCTGGAAGATCGAATTGATGTTATTGCCACAGACCACGCACCCCATACTTTGGAAGAAAAGAACAACCCCTACACCTCAGCACCTTCTGGCGGACCGCTTGTGCAACATGCTGTTGTGGCTATGTTTGAAGCTTTTCATCAAGGGAAAATTTCGGTAGAAAAAATAGTAGAGAAAATGGCTCATAATCCGGCCAAAATTTTCAAAATTGACCGTCGCGGATTTATCAAAAAAGGATTTTATGCTGATTTGGCCATTGTAAATGCCGGAATGCCTTGGCGCGTAAACAAAGAAAACATCCTATACAAATGTGGTTGGTCTCCATTTGAAGATCAAACCTTTACCTCTAGAGTAACGCATACTTTTGTAAACGGGGAATTGGTATTTCATAATTCTAAAAATAAAGAAATTCATTGCGGAAAGCGATTGGAATTCAACAGATAAGCTATGAAGAAAATTATTGTATTGCTTTCGATATTAATTATGGGCAGTTGTGTAAATAAAGTCGAAGCGCCTAAACCTGCAAAACCCATCGATAAGCCAACCATGGAAAATATCTTATATGATTTGGCTTTATTACAAGCATTAAAAAGTTATAGCCCTGAAAAATTAGGTAAAAACAACATCAATTCTAAGACCTATATTTATCAGAAATACAACATTGATAGCTTGCAGTTTGCAGAAAACAACAAATATTACGCTTCAGATTTTACCGAATACCAAGCCATGTTTACCCGCGTAACCGATCGATTACAAAAAGAAAAAGCAGCAATGGATACCATCGTAAAAAAAGAATATGCAGCAAAAAACAAAAAAAGATTAGATTCTATAGCTGCTCTTGCTAAAAAGACGGCTGCTGTAAAAACCATATCTAAGCCTTAGTTTTTTAATTTCAAAAAGTGAGCATCAATTGACTCAAACTTAAAACTTAAAACTGTTGTAAGCTTTTCGTTCGAATAGACATCTGCAGTATGCAAGGACAAAGCCAAATCTTTGGATAACATTCTCTTTGTCCCAAAAAAAGCAGCCAACACCCAATCAGCACGCCAACTGAAGCCTGTAAGCGTTTTACTGGCATAGAATTTAGGTTTTTTCACCTTCAAAACATCCGAAATAGCATACACCAAGTCCTGATACGTCTTATTTTCGGAAACCAAAATGAATCTTTCACCAGAAATGGTACTTTGCATGAGTTGGTACATAATTTTAACCACATCCGTAACAGTGACAAATCCTGTGGAACCTTTGGTATAAAAAGACAACCCTTTTTTTACTTTTTGGTAAATTTCACCACTCCCCTGAGTCCAGAATAAAGGTCCCAAAATAACTCCAGGATTAACAACCACAACATTTAATCCTTCTTGCTGTGCACGCCAGACTTCCATTTCCGCGCCATATTTTGAAATAGCGTAATCGCTGTGGAGTTTTTCAGGATTCCATTCGGTTTCTTCTGTAATCGTGTTTTCTGTTTCTCTTAAATCGCCAAGAGCAGCGATAGAACTCACATAACAAAACTTTTTTATTTTATAATCAATACAAAAATTGACCATATTAGCTGTTCCTTCGATATTAATTTTCCGAAGCGCTTCTTCTTCTTTCGGATCAAACGAAATCAAAGCAGCACAATGGTATGCAAAATCAACTTCTTTGAAGGCTATTTCAAGCGAAGGCACATCTAGGATATCAGCCTGGCACCAATTTATTTTTTCAAACAATGCCAACTTATCGTAGTACTCAAAAACCGATTTTACATTTTGTTTTCCAATCTCGTTTCGATACATCGCCTTAACATCCTGACCTTGCTCTATTAAGTGCAAAACCAAATGCGAACCTACTAAACCAGTTGCTCCTGTGACTAAAACCATGTTTCAAAATTAGTCTAAAGTCTTAAGGTTTAAAAGTCTTAAAGCAAAAAACTTTGCAACAATGATTTTATAAAGCCTAAATCTCTTCTGTTTTGTTATTGAATTTGATTATTGCTATTGCCGTTGAATTCTTATCTTTGCGCACACGACGCCAAAATGGCCGAACTGATGGAAATAATTATTTACAAAAAATGAAGAATTTAGTCGAAGAATTAAAATGGAGAGGCTTATACCATGATAGTATGCCGGGAACTGAAGAGCAATTGCTAAAAGAAGCAACCACTGCCTATATCGGATTTGACCCAACTGCCGATTCCCTACATATTGGAAGTATGGTTCAGATTATTCTTTTGGTTCACCTGAAAAATTTCGGACACCAACCTATTGCTTTAATTGGTGGTGCTACTGGAATGATCGGGGATCCTTCTGGAAAATCGGACGAGAGAAATTTACTAAATGAGGAAACCCTAGCTAAAAATGTTTCTGGAATTAAAAGTGTACTTTCCCGATTTCTAGACTTTAATTCTACCGAGAAAAACGCACCACTTATGGTAAACAACTATGATTGGATGAAAGAATTCTCGTTTATTGATTTTGCCCGTGAAGTTGGAAAACGAATTACGGTGAATTATATGATGGCGAAGGATTCAGTTAAAAAACGTTTAAGTGGAGAAGTTGGAGAAGGAATGTCGTTTACTGAATTCACCTACCAATTAATTCAAGGTTATGATTTTTACCACTTACACAAACAATACCATTGCGTTTTGCAAATGGGAGGTTCTGACCAATGGGGAAATATTACCACGGGAACAGAATTGGTTCGCAGAATGAATCCTGAAGGCGCTAAAGCATTTGCTTTAACTACTCCTTTAATTACAAAAGCGGACGGTTCTAAATTTGGAAAAACAGAAGGCGGTAACGTTTGGCTAACGGCAGACAAAACATCTCCGTATGCTTTTTACCAATTTTGGATAAATACCACCGACGTTGATGCGGAGAAATACATCAGGATTTTTACTTTTTTAGATCAGGAAACAATTGAGGCTTTGATTGAAGAACACAAACAATCGATGCACTTGCGATTACTACAAAAAAGATTGGCTGAAGAAATTACGACTTTTGTTCATGGCAAAGACCTATTGGAAGATGCCATCAAAAAATCAGCGTTTGTTTTCTCAAATTTTACTTTAGAAGATTTAAAACAAGAAGGAGAATCTTTTTTCCTTGATATTTTTTCGGAATTCGCACAGCCAACAATAAAGAAAAGCGATTTGGCAAACGGTCTGGATACCATATTGGCCTTGTCAGACATGACTGCAATATTCCCTTCCCGTGGCGAGGCTCGTAAAGCAATTGCAGCGAATGCCGTATCGGTAAATAAACAAAAAATACAATTGGAAAGCACCTTAACTGTTGATGATATCTTTTTTGACAAATACATTTTGATCCAATTTGGGAAAAAGAAATATTTCGTCATTAATGTTAGTAATGAATAAGGGAATTTTAATACAATTCTTATAAAAAACGAAAAGCCTCCATTAACAAGGAGGTTTTTTTATACATTGTATTTTTAATTTTAAGAATAAGATAAGATTAAGTTAAGGTTTATTCAAAACCTCACCTCAACAAGCACAGGTTCTTCCATTTAAAATAATTAATTTTTTTAACGTTTAAAAAACAATTTTTGTTATAATTTAAGTCTAAAATTGTGTTTTATGTATTTTTTACGGTAATCCCGTACTTATTTGTTATAAAAAATAAATATCTTCGCAATCATTAAACATCTAAAAACCAAATTTTTATGAAAAAACTATTTTTAGGTTTATCCATCATTGCGTGTAGTTATATGCAGGCGCAAACGGATAAATTCTGGTCTAAACACCAAGATCGGACAAGCAAAATGGCCACAGATAAAGGAGTAGCCAGACTTTCCTTTCCAAAGGAATACGAATTATTCGATTTGAATATTGATCCTTTAAGACAAGTTCTTTTTTCACCACAAAACAGAACGTCTAAAATGGTAATTACTTTACCAAATGCAGACGGAGGCCTAGAACAATTTGAAATGTTCGAAGCTTCAAATTTCGAACCAGCTTTACAAGCTCAATTTCCTCAAATTAGAGCGTATTCCGGAAAAGGAATCACAGACAAATATGCTACGATAAAGCTGAGTATCTCACAAGAAGGAATTCAAACCATGGTTTTCAGAACCGACAAAGAAAATGAATTCATCGAGCCTTACTCTCAAGATCATAAAACATACGCCGTATTCAAGTCTCATCGTGATAAAGGTAAATTACCATGGACTTGTTCTACAGACGATCAAAGATTAGTAACAGACGTCAATTCACAACTTCCAAACACTTATAAATCAAGTGCGGCTCAATTAAAAACAATGAGATTAGCACAGTCTTGTAATGGAGAATATGCTGCTTATTTTGGCGCTTCAACAGCTGGAAACGCAACGGATCAAGCTAAAGTTTTAGCAGCTTTCAATGCTACATTAACTCGTTGTAATGGAGTATATGAGAAAGACCTGGCATTACACTTAAATCTTATCGCCAACACAACAGCGGTAATTTATTACAATGCTGCGACTGACCCATATTCTACTACATTAAGCCAATGGAATGCACAATTACAAACAACTTTAACAAACAACATCGGAGAGGCAAACTATGACATTGGTCACATGTTTGGTGCTTCTGGAGGTGGTGGAAATGCTGGTTGTATTGGATGTGTTTGTACTAACGGACAAAAAGGATCTGGTATTACTTCCCCAGCTGATGGCATTCCTCAAGGAGACAATTTCGATATCGATTATGTTGTACACGAAGTGGGTCACCAATTGGGAGGAAATCATACTTTCTCAAACAGCAATGAAGGATCTGGCGTAAGCAAGGAAGTAGGTTCAGGGGTAACCATTATGGGATACGCAGGTATTACTTCTCAAGATATTGCTCCTCACTCTATCGATATTTATCACGAAACAACTATTGCTCAAATTCAAGCTAATTTAGCAACTAAAACATGTCCGGTTACTACTTCATTGGCCGGAACTAATGCTACTCCAACTGTAAATGCCGGAGCAGATTACACAATACCAAAAAGCACTCCTTTCATGTTAACAGCTGCTGGCTCTGATGCCAATGCTGGGGATGCTTTAACATATTGCTGGGAACAAAATGACGACGGTGGTTCGCAAACAGGCGCAAACAGTGTGGCAAGTGTAGGTAAAACTATAGGACCAAACTGGAGATCATGGAGCCCAACAGCAACTCCAACAAGATATTTCCCAATTATGTCAACCGTTTTAGCTGGCGGGCAAATTACTGCCGGAACCGGAAATGACGGAATCAATGTGGAAGCTTTAAGTTCTGTTGCCAGAACTTTGAACTTTAGAGTTACTGTTAGAGATAACGTAGCTTATAGTTCTGTAGCACCTATTAAAGTAGGTCAAACTAATTTTGACGATATGGTAGTCACTGTAAACGCTACTGCTGGCCCATTTGCCGTTACTGCACCAAATACTGCCGTTTCTTATGTTGGCGGTTCATCACAAGCAGTAACTTGGAGCGTAGCCGGAACAACTGCGAACGGAGTAAATTGCGCTAACGTTGACATCTTAATTTCTACTAATGGAGGTTCAACTTGGACTACCCTTTTAGCAGCAACTCCGAATGACGGAACTGAAAATGTAACTATTCCAAATACACCTGGAACAACTAACAGAATCATGGTTAAAGGAACGAATCATATTTTCTTTGACGTTTCAAACACTAACTTTACCATTACTGCCGGAACAATAGACAATACACCTCCTTCTGCTCCAACTTCATTAGCAGCTTCAGGAACAACTCAAACAACCACTAACTTATCTTGGACAGCTTCTACAGACAATGTTGGGGTTACTGGATATGATGTATATCAAAATGGTGTTTTCAAAGCAAATACAGCGACAACTTCTTACGCAGTAACCGGATTAACAGCTTCTACAGCGTATACTTTTTATGTAATTGCAAAAGATGCTGCCGGAAACCCTTCTGCGGCAAGTAACACGGTAAACGTAACGACTTTGGCTAATGTTGTAGACACTACTCCTCCTTCAGCTCCTACCTCATTAGCAGCTTCAGGAACAACTTCTACTTCTACTAACTTATCTTGGACAGCTTCTACAGACAATGTAGGTGTTACTGGTTATGATGTATACCAAAGTGGTGTTTTCAAAGCGAATGTAGCAACAACTTCTTACACAGTAACCGGATTAACAGCTGCTACAGCGTATTCTTTCTATGTGATTGCAAAAGATGCCGCAGGAAATCCTTCTGCTGCAAGTAATACAGTAAATGTAACAACATTAACAACTACAATCACTTATTGTGCTTCTCAAGGAAACGTCGTAACTGATGAGTTAATTGGAAGAGTACAAATTGGTACAATCAACAATGCTTCTACAGGAGGAACCGGTTATACTGATTTTACTGCCATCTCAACAAACCTTTCTAAAGGAGCTTCTGCAACGATTACAGTAACACCAACCTGGACAGGTTCTACTTATCTTTCCAGCACAGTGGGATCCGAAGCTTGGAATTCACGTGACTTGAAGTCG
>JADMIO010987876.1_pt1 | contig 90973 bp, 69 predicted proteins | sample 8958161 | NCBI WGS metagenome assembly JADMIO01 (sample SAMN16585339, study PRJNA669376) | soil metagenome | isolation source: Crop rotation soil | place: USA: Cullars Rotation, Alabama | collected 2011
CGACAACTTGTCCACGTGGAATTCTAAGCTTAGGATCCCAATGTGCTGGAAAGGTAAATGATAAAAGCAAGTAGAACGAGCAACAACACAGCACCACCGGCAATAAACCAGGGCCGCTTCCAAAAGGGCTGTTGAACAACGATAACGATTTCTTTGAGTGCTTTGGCATTTTTATCAAAAATGCGGGAGGCCGATACCGCGAAAACATAATGGCCCGGCGGCAGGTAATACCGCACCGTTTGCGCACCATCGTTTTGTATCCACTCTTTGTCAATGCCTCCCATCTTGTATTGATAGATGTATTGATCGGGATTGGAGGCGCCCATTGCAATAAAGTCAAACGAGAATGAATTCTGATTATGCGGAACCGTGATGGTTTCCACCGCCCAAACTGCATTGTTGCTTTTATAGGTTTCGTTGTTTATTTTAACTTCCGTAATCAACAAGGCAGGGTTGTCTATGTAAGGATTGATGGCCGATGGATAAAAAGAACTGATGCCATTCACCCCCCCGAAAAACAATTCGCCGTCCCCGGCCTGCGCTACGGCATTGTTATTAAATTCATTTTCCTGCAGGCCATCGGTTTTTGTCAGTTGCAAAATGCTGTTATCTTTTCCTAACCCGAAGATGCCCCTGTTTGTGCTGCACCAAAGCCGCCCTTCTTTGTCGAGGGACATGGCATAAATGCATTCATCGGGAAGACCGGTTTCTTTGGTCAGATGATTTTGCACCCGGCCATCACCTTCAATCATAAAAATGCCCTTGTTGCTTCCAATATAAATTCTATCTCCCTCGCTTTCATAACAACGCACACTGCCGGTGGCCGGAAAAAATATAACACGGGTGGTTTGCAAGGTGCGGCTATCAAGGTAATACAACGAATCGTTGGTGTGCACCAGGATGGATTGTTCATACAACAAAGCACTCATGGGATGTGATGCGCTGATCTCTGCTTGCGTTACCGTGTTGGTTTCAAAATCGAGCCGGTAAAGAAAAGGTTGCGACTGCACGAGGGCTTCCTTTTTATTGCAGGCAATGACTTTTGTAAAATAGCTTACACTATTCTCCTTACCGGCAAGTGTTGTTTTTATTTTCACCGGTGTAAGTGTGCGCAGGTCGCTGCTTAATTTCCAGATCACCCGTTCGGTGCCAACAAAAAGAAAATAATCGCCATGCGGACTCTTTACAATTGCCTGCACCGAAAAGTTTTGTTTTTTGTTCGGAAGAATTCGAATGTGTTTCACCGGTTGTTGGAGGGTATCAAAAACAAACAGGCCGTTGGAAAGGGTACCGGCAAAAACACGGCCTGTTTGTTTGTCTGGCAGAAGGCTGATAATATAATTGTTCTTCTCTTGCGGCACCCCGTAATACTTCACCGGGTAATTGTTGCGGATAATTTTTCGGATGCCGGCATTAATCGTGCCTACCAGAAGATTGCCATAATTATCTTCCCGTATCCGTGTAATGGCGGAAGGGCCAACCGGTTCGTTCTGAAAATTCACAATCTCTGCTGTTATCTCCTTATAATCATTATCCACCTGGTACAACCGGTTAAACACGGCCAACAATTGTTTGCCCTGCCATTGATAAATATTGCCCCGAAAGCCTATCGAATTTTCTTCTGCGATGCGGAGTGTTTTTGTTTTTTCGCTTTTGAAATTATAAAGTTGCAAGGCATAGGATTTTCCCTTCCGTTGAAAAAAAAGAATTTCTTCTTCATTCTTCAGCACCAGAAAATAAAAAGATATGCCCCTGATAATTACAGGTTTATAAAGAATTCTCTTTGTTTTCAAATCCAACAGGTAAACAGCGCTGTCAACGAGGACGGCTGCTTTTTGATTGATGATGTTTTCACCCATACGATAATAATTGTTGGGCGGTTGCCAGCCTGCAGGCATGTGATACACGGTTTTGTAGGTATGATTATCGAGACCAACAATGTTTCCGTTCTTGTTATAATAATAGATAACGCCATTCTCTTCTCCCAAAAATTGCGACCTTTTGGAAGACACATTTTCATTGACCAGAAGTGTGAAGCGGTTGTTGTTGCTGTTGTAATGACTGATGCCCCCGGCATGGCTTACCAGGAGCTCGCCGCTGCCGATGCGAAAGAAATACACGCCTTTGTCATCGGGCAAACCGGGTTGCGCCGGAACGGAAATAAAATTTTTGCCATCGAATTTTTGAATGCCGTTGGGAAACGAGATCCAGCAATAATTGTTCTTGTCAACAGCCATGTCAAGCATTGCTGTCTGCAACAAACCTTCGTTCACGTTGTACGAAAACGTGTTGTGGCGGCTGAGTTGTTGCGCCTTTGCACCAAACCAAAAAAGCGTATTCAGGGAAAGGAATATGGCGTAGATCCGCAACAACGGTTTTGTTTTGCAGAAAAATACAAAATCGCGTTTACATTCCACGCAAATTACAGCAATCCATTTTCAGGGTAGAGTTGTACAAAAAGAGGTTCGCTGCTTTTTGCACCAAACTATGTATTGCACACTATCTTCTTTTGTAAAATCTTTGGTCATTTGGCAACAAGTGTTCTGAAACAATGCGGCAGCGGTTTAAGGTACGAAACTTTGTTTGCCACAGCACCGTGTTTGTAACTGTCTTCTTCAACTTCCTATGCAATCCTCTTTGTACACTATGATGCCTTTCGGTTTGCAGGATGTGTAGCGTAACGTAGGCCAAATGTGTGCCCTATGGTGCCACCGATTGGCTTTACCAGCTGATGCGGACCAAGGAAGCAACATTGTCTTCCGACAAAATAACCTAAGCCGGCATGAAAAAAACGATCTTCTTTTTCTTCTTGTTACTTCTTTCCCTGTCTGGCACGGCCCAGAGTGCAGAGACAGAACCGAACAACAGTTTTGCAACGGCTGGAAACATGGCGAATTATGATACGTTGTACGCATCGGTCGGAGGCGCTGATGCAGTTGATTATTTCAAGCCTGATATCAATTACTGGACAACCTTTGGTTATAGTACCGGGAGCATTGTAATTTCTGTTACGGCAACCAATGCAGGACCTTCTGCTGCCAGATTGAAAATGGATTTATTCAACGGCTTGCAAGCTGCAGGCCTTGTTTACAGCGATAGCACAGCCAGCATTGCACCCGGTGCCACTCAAATCGTCACTTTCCGGTATTGCAGCCAGTACATAGATAATTTTTACACGGCCTTCACCAGCGATGGTGAAATTAATTACAAGGTCATTTGGTATTTCACCGACCCCAATCCAAACACTGAACCGAATAACACAAGACCAACCGCTGCCGCTTACACATTTGATACGCTGAACCTAAAAAGAGAAGCAATCGGTTATCAATTTCGCCAAAATGCCAACACTGATACAGATGATTGGTTTAAAACCGTGGTGCCCGGGGCCGGAGCAGGAAATGTTTCCTTGCGCATACAAGCTAAAAATAACAGTTGCCAAAACAGTCGCTGGATACAATATGCAGTGTACAAAAACAACGATGCGGCACCCCTTGCTACGGGTTATGTAGGGAACAACCAGTTTGTGGCAGCATATACTGAAACTGTAAGTGATGTAGACCTTGGCTCCCTGCAGGTTAGTGATTCAATCTTTATACGCATCTGGTCAAACGCTGCTTTTGGCTATAACCTGAAATACAAAACCACGTTATCAACGCTTGCTTACGAACCGAATGATGTTGTTTCACAAGCCACGCCGCTTTCTCACAACCAAACACTGGCAACCACCCTTGGCACTATCATCAACGGCACGTATGATGAATACGACTATTTCCGGGTGATACTTCCCCGGGCCGGCTCCGTACGATTTTATATAACAGGCTCCAATTCCCAATGTCCCAACGATGGAAATTTTGTTGACATGGAGTTGTACGATAAAAACCTGTTAGCAGGCACTAACATCCGAAGCACATACGTGGGAGGGTTGTTTTGGGACGATACGGAATGTTCTATTAGCAAGACGGACAGTTTCACGGTCAATACACTTGCTGCCGATACGTTCTACCTCCAGTTAATTGGTTATGATCCCCTGAATTACACGGTCCGTTACCAAATGATAGGGGCTGAGCCACTGGCTGATGTAGAGCCAAACAATTCGGAAGCCGCTGCCGGAAACATATTGCAGGGAGAAACAAAAGCCGGTAACCTGGGTTACTGGAAAGCTTTTCCTTTTGACACGGATGATTATTACAAAGCATCATTAGCAGCGAAAGGCAACATGCGTGTTTATGTGAAGGCAACATATCGCGGTGCAACTGTTACCAACAACAGCAACAATGTTCGCCTGCGGCTGCTTGTTACCGGATCGGCCACTACTTATGCATTGCCGGAAAACCCTCCGACTCAGGTCGTACAAAACGCTACTTACCTCGATACATTCCGCATCTGTAATGTACCGGCAGGAAATGTGTTTCTACGGGTGCAATCTTCTTCCGGAACCGGTCTTTCCACCACCCTGCGTCCTTTCGAATACGAGATCAGATACGAAATGGAACCAGCGTTGGACACAACGGCCGACATCGAGCCCGATAACAGCTTCGCAGAAGCAAGGGTTATTGGCAGCGGCCAAATCCGTAGAGCATTCCTTGGACTTATGTACAATGGCCAGTCGGATGTAAACGATTATTTTAAAATGGTCGTCCCGCCTTCTGAAATCTTTAAGCTTTACTGGAGAGCTACAAATATAAGTTGTACAGATGACCGCCTGCTTCGTATTTGGGGGTATAACAAATCAAAACAGCAGATCTTTTTTAAAGGATATGTTCTGAATGCAGTGGGCACCGTTGACGCGGGGCAAACAGTAACAGATAGCCTTACAGAGGTTTTAACGGCAACCAACGACACGGTCTTTATTCGCTTTGAGGGAAATGGCCTTTTTGATTATGATTTTCACACCAACCTTCTGCTGCCTTCAACTGCGTTTAAGATTGTTGGCGATACTACAGCTTGTGAAGGACCGCAATACATTTACAAAGCCGCCAACATTGTTGACAGCAACATCACCTATCAATGGAGTCTTCCACTTGGCGGTGGCACAATATCGGCAGTTGACAGTATTGCAAGAGTAACATGGAACGCCAGCGGCAACCGTAAAGTGCAATTATCACTGTCCAATGCAAGAGGAAGCACAGCGGCCAAACAATTAAATGTCGTCGTGAATGGTGTTGCGCCAACACAAATTCCCGTTGCTTACAATTTTGCCAGAACGCTTAGCACCAATTCACTACCACCCGGTGGCGGCACACAATGGTTTAAAGATGGCGTGGCCATTTCCGGTGCAACGGATTCAACCTATTATGCTGCCGATGCCGGTTCTTATACAGTGAAGTTCACCAACGATTGCGGGCCCGGCCCATCATCCAATGCCATTGTATTCAATGCTGCTGCATTGCCGCAAACCATCAACTTTCCGCACACAGCCAATTTGCCGATGTCGCCAACGGCTAAAATAATTTTAGGAGCTACAGCGAGTTCCGGTCTTCCGGTATTCTATCAAAAAATAAGCGGGCCGGCAACGCTTTTAAACGATACCTTATTTATCACCGGTGTCGGAACTGTCATTGTAAAATCGTTGCAGCCCGGTGATGATGTTTACAGCCCGGCAACGCCTGTGTTTGACACAATCACCATTGTAAAAGGATCTCAGTTTATTATTTTCGACAGCATCCCTCCCCAGGTTCTGAATTCCACCGACATTTTATTGGACAAGGTTTCTTCTGCCGGCTTGACCATCACCTATACGGTTGTTGCCGGTACGGGATTGGCTTCAGTAAATAATTTAAGCGGCAGTGCCAGTTCCATCAATAAACTGGGTGCGGGATTGGTTACGCTTCGGGCCACACAGGCAGGTAATGCCAATTACAATGCTGCCACGCCTGTTGAAAGAACATTTTGCATTGGCATTCGCACATTAACGCCCATCACCGGCGATGCAAACCCTTGCCTGGCAACTTACCGCTACCACACGCAAAAAATTCCCGGTGCTGTTTACGAATGGTCGTTGAGCGGCGGTGGCATTTTGACAACACACAACGACACAGCCTGGGTGCAATGGCAAACAGCCGGCAGCTACACTTTAAAAGTAAAAGCCAATAGTCCCTGCGATTCGGTTTATACCAACGAACAAGTGCTTAATCTTACTACATCTGGAAATCCGCCTTCTGCGGCTGGCGGCATGCAGCCGGCAAATGGTGCGATTGACCAAAAGCTTCCTTTGACTTTATCCTGGATTCCGGGAAGCAATACCGTTAGCTATGATTTGTATGTGTGGGATTCAACGGCTGTTGAACCATCTACACCGTATGCAGCCAATCTCACCACCGTTTCCTATACGCTTGCAAAAAACTCACTTGCTTACAACAAAGCATACAAGTGGAAAGTGGTAGCGAAAAACCCTTGTTCACAGACGCCTGGTCCCATTCAGTCGTTCCGAATTATTCCCTTGCCTGATTTAATAGTAAGCGATGTGCAGGCGCCGCTGACAGCCGTATCGGGGGAAACAATCACGGTTAGCTGGAAGGTAACCAACATAGGCCCGGGCAAAACCTTCACCGATGATAGCTGGCAGGAAGGCGTTTATTTTTCGCTTGACTCCGTGAATTCATGGACTTCTGTCGGTACTTCCTGGAACTCTTTGTTATCAACCCGCAGGCCTTTGCTGCTGGGTAAAAAAACAAGACCGGTTGCACTGGACAGCGGACAGTCTTACATCAATTCGTTTCAATACACCTTGCCAAAGGAATACAGTGCCCCGGTATATGTGTTCGTTATCACCAATGACCAAAATCACAACTACCCAATACTGCAAGCCAGTGTAGCCAATGACACGGCAAGAACGGGCCAACAACTGGTGATCAGCCTTGCACCCGCCCCAGACCTGCGTGTTGATTCAGTATTTGCGCCGCTCAGCGCTTTTTCGGGCAGCACCATTAATGTTAGTTATAAAGTAAAAAATTACGGCGTGGTAACACCGGCCGGGCAAGCGTGGTCGGATTCTGTTTTTATTTCGCAAAATCCATTGTTCGACAGAAACGCCTGCATACCGCTGGCGTTTCCAAAATCAAATGGGTCATACTACCCAAATACAGTGAAGGGCGGTACGGCTATCAACACACAACTAAATAGCGGCAGCACTTATACAAAAAGCCTTTCGGTAGTGATCCCAAATTTCATTTTCGGCACCTGGTTTATTTATGTCAAAACAAATGCGGCCACAAAATCGGGCGGGTTTGTTTATGAAGGTTCGTTGGACGGAAACAATGTGAACCAGGCCCAAATGCAGATTTTCTTGACGCCAACGCCGAAGCTTACCGTAAATTCTCTCACACTGCCCCAAACCACCGCCAGCACCACGCAAACCGTTGGGTTGAACTATGTACTGAAGAACGAAGGCTTCACCGATAATTTTGAAAAAAGCAAAGGCCATTATTTATTACGGATGACGGGCCGTTGCCCGTGCAATGCACCCCCGGGCTGTAACTGCGTGTGTGTAGGGGCTCCTTATTTTTATGACAGCCTTGCGCAAGGCTCAAGCTATTGGATTGACCGGGTTTATATAAGTACAGAAGCTTCGCTTAACACAGCAACGGCCCGGTTAATAGGTGAAAAAACCTACGGCAAGCAGTTTTCCGGGTCGGATTATTTTGATGATTATACGCCGGCTATTCAATGTTCGGCCGGGGCTGGCCAGGGCGCCCATAATGTGGCCTATGCACTCTATCCCGGTTCCGAATTTCCAACCGACATGAACTTTAAAATCCCTTCTGACCTGGCTCCGGGAAATTACTATGTGTATGTTTATACCAATCCCACGAAAACGGTGTTTGAATACCCCGGCACGCCGCAAATTAAACGAAGCAGTTTGCCAATAGCCGTTTCCCGACCCGATGCGGTGGTATCATCTATTTCCGTTCCGGGTAATTCGGTGGGAGGGCAACAACTAAGCATCTCTTATAGCATCACCAACAATGGTCCCGGCGCTGTGTTTAACCATGTGCGAAAAGACCAGTTGTATAGCAGCAATTTTCCCAACTTTGATGCAAGCGCCACACTGCTGGCAACACAAACATTTACCGAAGACCTGCCTGTGGCAACGGCGGTGCCGCATACATTCACCTACCAGCTTCCGGCTGCAACATCCGGTACAAAATACTTTTATGTTGTTACCAATTTCGATAGTTCGTTCAGGGAAACAATCAGTACAAATAATTTAAGCACTGCGGCACTTACAAATGTATCGGCCGCCATTCCCAATGATTTAATAGTTGCCTCTATACAATCACCAGACACTGTATTTACCATATTCAACAGCAATATTGGTTATACAGTTTCAAACAGCGGTTCAGGCACAACGGCCGGCACATGGACAGACAGCCTTTTTGCAAGCTGCTCTCCAACATTCAATCGTGCTACCAGCTTTTTTGTGGCCAGAAAAACACAAACAAGAGCAACCGGGCCGGGCGAAAGCTATACCGACACGATTTCATTCACCATTCCGAAAATGAGTTATGAGCTGAATAGCTGCTTCCCGCAAGCAGCAACTGCACCGGCTTATTTCTTTATTAAAACAAATGCAGACAGCGTTGTTTACGAAGCGGCTAATACCAACAACAATATTACGGGCAGCGGCAGCAGGATAATTGCCAATCCGCTGGTTGACCACATTGTTTCTTCCATCACTTTAAATACCGACACCATTACGGTAGGCAAAACATTCACTGCAAACTGGAAGGTGAGGAACATCGGCTACAAGCCACCTTACCAATATTACAACGGCTATACGGAAGGCATTTTTGTTTCGGCCGATTCGGTTTACAATTCTGTTGATGAATTAGCAGGCCGCTACATTAAGTACGTTTATCTTGAAAGGAATGACAGTGTCAGCTTCAATGCTTCCGTCATAACACCCAATTTGCCAACCGGCGATTATTATGTATTTGCTGTAACCAATTATAGCAACGGCATTCCCGGCGAAAAAGTCTTGACTAACAATGCCAACCTGGTAAGAAGCGCTGACGGCAAAGCAAAAAAAATACACCTTATCCGTCCCTTATTACCTGATTTGACCGATAGCATTTTAGTAGCTCCTGAATCGGTTGTGGCAGGGCAGCCCATCACCATCATCCATCGCATCACAAACAATGGCGTTGGTGTTACCTATCCGGCAAGTTGGAAAAATTCACTTTGGCTGTCAGCTGACTTTTCTACCGCTGCCAACATGGGCGACCGGTTGCTCTCGGAAAAGCCCATGAGCACAACCCTGCTTCCCGGTCAGGCCAAAGATGATACAGTCACGGTTACTGTTCCTATTACCACAGTGCCGGGTAATTATGTTTTGATCGGCGAAGCCGATGCAAGAGAAAACATGGCGGAAGGAAATGAAAGCAACAATCTCGGGTTCAAACTCATTACTGTTTTTGCACCGCCGGTTACCGATTTGTTGGTTGAAAACATTACCAAACCCGATACGGTTTATTTGGGTTATACCATTGATACGGTGAGATGGGTGGTGAAGAATGTTTCCGCCAACGAAGCAAAGGGCAAATCAACCGATGGTGTTTATTTATCACAAGGAAATATTTTCGATTCAACGGCAACGCTTCTCGGCATCAAAGACAAAACTGTAAATCTTGACCCGCTGAAAGCCGATACGGTGAAGCTGGCGCCATTGGTGACCGGCGTTACAGAAGGTGCTTACAATGTGATTGTGCGAACAGACGTGTTGAATAATTTCCTGGAAGAAAACAAAGAAAACAACACAGCCATTTCCACCACGCCCATTTATGTAAAGGTGAAAGAACTGCAGATGAACGTTGCTGAAAACAACACATTGCAGAAAGTACGCCGCTTTTACAAACTGCGCATTCCCGATTCATTGATTGGTTCTACCATCCTTGTTACGTTGAAAACGCCTGATTCATTGCTGGTGCGGAATGAAATCTACATGGGCGGTGGCTATGTTCCCACGGCAGCCAAACACGATTATAAGTTTGAAATACCGAATTACGGCAACCAGCAAATCGTGATGACTTCTGTAACCGATTCGGTTTATTACATCGAAGTGAAATGCGTATCAACAAACCCGCCGGCGCAGATCATTACATTAAAAGCAGTGAAACTTCCATTCGCCGTTCTAAATGTGCATACAAATTCGGGTGGCAACATTGGCAACGTAACAGTAAAGATAAGCGGTTCACTTTTCGTTGACGGCATGACGGCAACGTTGGGCAAAGCCGGTACAACCATCAATGCCTCTGCCGTTTACTTTACCAATAGCACAACTGTGTATGCAACTTTCTCCTTGCAAGGCCAACCCTTGGGTGTTTACGACGTGATACTCACAAAGGCCGATGCATCAACAGCCGTATTGCCAAATGGCTTCTCTGTCGTTACGGCCAACAATGGTGGCTTAATTACAGGCGGTGGTGTAAATACAGGTCCCGGCAATGGCAATGCACCGGGTTGCGACCCCGGTGCACCAAGCGGACTAAATTCTCAATTGGTTGTGGATTTGATTGCTCCTTCCCTGATATACACGAATACAATGGTTGCCATTGTTGTTAACTACAGCAACCCTACCAACTTCGATATTCCTGCACAATCAAGAATTCTGTATAGCGAAGCAGGAATGAAGTTGTCCTTCACCAGAGAAGGCGTGCCCGGGGGAGCAACTTCGATCTATTTGGAATTAACCGAGCCTGGAGGGCCGCCGGGAATCATTCGTGCCGGTGGCAGTGGAAGCATTATTGTCTATAGCCGAACACCAGCAGGTGTGCCCCCAAACAAAACCGTTCTATTAAAACTGAAATAAAAAAAATTGAAACGATAAATCATGTATCGAATTCAAAAAAAATATGCTGCTGTTTTAAAATGCCTTGCCTTGTTGCCGTTGTTGTTTGCAACAGTGCAGGGAAGTGCGCAGAATTTGAACAATCCCAATAAGAAGGGCCCTATGGGTGCACAGGTAAATACCTTCAGTGGCAATTTGTTTTTGCCTCGAACGGATGTTTATGTTCCGGCAAGAGTTTTTGATTTGGACATCAGCTTTTACTACAACAGCTTTTTGTTTTCGGAAGATTTTGGCTTTGGCAAAGGCTGGTCGTTTGAATACAATATCCGTTACAGGCAGGATACGCTTCCGGGTGGAAAAATAATCTTGTGGGGCGACGGAAGAGAAGACAAGTATGATTCAATACCAGCCGGCGGTTATAAAACGCCCAAAGGTTTTTTCAACACGCTGAGCCAGTATCAGGCAGGTAAATACGTTTTGACCGAATTAGACGGGAAGAAATTTTACTTCGATAATCCTGTGCACAAAGGCATAACAAAAATGGAAGTGCCCAATGGCAATTTTATCAGCTTTACTTACACAGATACTTTGCTGACTTCTATAACAAATACTGCCGGGCAAACCATCAGTTTTACATACAATGCTTCGGGGCGATTGGCAACCGTGGTGGATGCTATTACTTCTCCGCAAAGGGTGTTTGCCTATAGCTACGATGCGTTGGGAAACTTAAAAGAAGTGAAAGACCCGTTGAACGGAAAATACCGTTACGACTATCTGGTGAATGGCCCCATGAAAGCCATTACGGATAAAAACAACAACAAGATTGACATTATTTATTTTCCCGACTTTAGCGTAAGCGAAATAATAGGTTGCAACAAGCGGATCAGTTTTTCTTACGATACGGTAACGAAAACAACGGTTGCCACCGACCATCTTCCAACTGGCAACCAGGTAACGAAATACACCTATCAAAAGCAGGATAATTTAGCGTGGGTAACTTCTGTGTCGGGCAATTGCTGCGGCTTTAATATGAGTTTTGAGTTCGACGAGCAAGGCAACAAAGTAAAAGAAACAGACGCCAACGGGAATGTATATGCCTACACCTATGATGGCAACGGCAACATGCTGACGATGACTGACCCGATGAATGGTGTAAGCACTTACGTTTATAACGGGCCTTTTAATTCACTCACATCGCTTACCGACCCAAACGGCAATGTATTTAGCTTGCAGTACGATGCAAAAGGCAATCTCACACGATTAACCGAACCGGAAAATCAACAGTATACTGCTACGTATGACGCAGTTGGCAACATTCTGACCAGCACCGACCCCAAAGGCAATGTTTATACCTATAATTATGACGCTTTTGGTAATCCAACAACGGTAACAGGACCCAATGGCTACAGTGCATCGCTTAGTTTTGATGGAAGGGGCAATCTTTTATCATACAGCGATGCAAGAAACAATACACATACGCTTGAACACGATATTTTAAACAGGTTAAAAAAAATCATTGATCCGAACAACAACAACGAAGAACTTGGCTACGATGCAGCAGGCAACGTCACCGGTTTCAAAAACAAAGAAGGCGAAAATACCTGGTTAGATTATGATGCATCCAATCGTGTGGTAAAAGTAAAAAATCCGCTGAACCATCAAACCGAGATGAGTTACGATGGAATGGACAATTTGCTTAGCATGAAAAATACCTTGGGGCACGTCAGCGGTTTTGCCTACAATAACCGCAATCGTTTAAAAAGCGAAAAGGACCCTCTCAATCAGATTGCAGGCTACAGCTACGATGGTAACGGAAACCTGATTGCAGCGGCTTTGCCAAATGGCGAAACAATCAATTACACCTACGATAAAAACAACCGCTTGACCACCATCAGCGATATGACAGGTGTGATTGCAAAATTTGCCTACGATAAAAACGGGAATCTTACCAGTTACACCAATGGCACGGGTGCTGTAACAAGCGCTGTTTATGATCAACACAATCGGGTGAAGACCGTCACCGATCCCCTTGGCAACATAAGTTCGTACACCTATGATGCCAACGGAAATATTTTATCGGTAACCGACCGCAATGGAAAAGTGAGGAGCTATACGTATGACGGAAACAACCGGGTAAAAACAGTGACTGACAATAACGGGCATGTAATCGCTGCCGGTTACGATGCACAGGGGAATGTTATTGAGCTAAAAGACCAGAACAACAATACCACAACTTATGCCTACGATAATTTAAACCGGTTGTCAACTGCTACCTTTTCTGACGGCAGTTATGTTCTGTACGGTTATGATAAGAAGAACAACATCATTTCTACCCGGCTAACCGATGGTACCGTAATCAACTATCAATATGACTCTCTCAACCGCATGACCATAAAGACGCTGCCCGATGGCCAGGTGTATTCTTATGGCTATGATTTGTTGTCCAGGGTAATATCGGCAACGAACAATAACGGTACCGTAACCATCACTTACGATCCGCTCAACAGAATTTCATCAGAAACATACGACGGAAGAACCACCCGCTATGAATACAATATTGCAGGCCGCATACAAACAACCATTTATCCCGACAGCACGACCGTCGTAAAAGAGTTCGACACCCGAAACAGGTTAGTATCGGTTGCAAAAAATGGTATAAACCTGGCCCGTTACCAATACAATGCCGTTAACCAGCCCACGGTAAAAACGTTCGGAAATGGTGTCGTGAGCTATATGCAATACGACGCCGGTAACAGGTTGACCAGTTTATCAACTGCGAACGGCACGATCCAAAACAGTTCTTACAGCTATGATAAGGTAATGAACAAAACTGCCATCAACCGCTTAAATGCTCCCGAACTTTCCGAGCAATTTACGTACGATAATGGCTACCGATTGCTTGGTTATAAAAGAGGCAACGCTTTGCCGGACACATACAATTACGACGCGGTAGGCAACAGGACAACTTCCGGCATCAACGGCGTTAACACAACGTATACCGTTAATAATTTAAACCAACTTACGAGTATAAATGGCGTAACGCTCACTTACGACAATCGTGGTAACCTGACATTTGATGGAGCATTCTATAAAACCTATGATGCCGAGAACAGGTTACTGAAAGATTCTTCGTCGCCTTCAAGCGTTATTCGTTATGCCTACGATGCATTTGGCCGGCGGGTAGTGAAAACAATCAATGGCCAGTCTTTTAAATACACCTACGCCGGCTTTGCACAAATTGAAGAGAGAGAGGGAAATACGAATGCCCTGTTAAGCCGGACCATCTTCAGAAATTTTCTTTCGCCTGTGGCCAATGAAAAAAACAGCAATATTTTTTACTACCACCAAAATGAACAAAATTCGGTGGAGGCGATCACAAATAACGAAGGGGACCTGATAGAGCGGTACCAGTACGATGTATATGGTAAACAAAGCCGCTACAATTCGTCTAACAATATCACCAACACCTCCATAGCAGGCAACCGTTTTGGATTTACCGGGCAGGAGTGGGACAGCGCAACGAATAGCAACCGTTTCTTCTTTCGCAATTACTCTCCAAGTATCGGAATATTCAATCAAAGGGACCCGATTGGATACGACGATGGAATGAGCATGTATCAATATGTAGGCAACAACCCGGCAAATGGGGTGGATGTGTGGGGGTTAAAGGAGTCTTTTCCCTGTGCAAATCTTACCGCTGATGTAGATAAAATAAGGATCATTCCAAGAAATCTGATTGTTTCGGAACAGGATAAAGTGGTGAAAGAAGCATATCAGGGATTTAAAAAAGTACCAATATTAGGGCACATGCAGGCAGGGGTAATGGCAGATAGCAAATTTTACCGGGACGTTAAAACGGGCGATGGAACTGTGGGTGGAATTGATTTTTATTTTGATGGCCAGGTAATGAAAAATTATGACGTGAATTATTATTTCACTTCCTATGCCAATGCTTCCAGAAGCTGGGGCGCCGGGGCTATTGATGCACAAATTACTGCCTGGAATCTCACCAAAGGCGTAGGCGAAGCTGCATGGAATCAATCCATGTCACCTTTAACGCAAAAATACAATGAGACATCCCTGAAAATGGACATTGGTCAGAAAGGCTATAACGACTATCATGCAGGTACGCGAATTGAAAACATTGTCATGAAAAATATACCTGCCGAATATCAGTATAAACAAACGGGGTACGGCGAGTGGTGGCCGGTTTTTAACCCAAAGACAGGCGAGGTGACATACGAATTCTTTATCTACAAAAATCTTGTTGGTAACGAAGTAATGCTTAAAAAGGTTAAGAAATATCTTAATGAACATCCTTGTCCTGAAGGCGGCACCCGAAAAAACCCACCCAAAGGCCCCGGCATCACAACAAAAATGACGGTTGTAGCGGCCGTAGATCCCAATGAGATCCGTGGCACAGAAGGCGTAGCCGCCAACCAGTGGGTAAGCGTAAAAGACAGGCTTTCCTACCAGGTTTTATTTGAGAACGATACAACAGCATCGGCACCCGCAAAAAACGTAAGGATCACAACGCCCATCGAGCCAAAGCAGGATGCATCCACTTTCCGGTTGGGCAGCTTTGGTTTCAACAATCAAACATTTGAAATACCTGCAAACACAGCATCTTATTATCAACGTTTGGACTGCCGTGACTCGCTTGGTTTGTATGTTGATATTACGGCAGGCTACGACCCCATTAATAATCTTGCTTTCTGGGAGTTTCAATCCATTGATCCCGTGACCTTGCTTCCAAGCGAAGATGCGCTGGCCGGATTCTTATTGCTTCAGGACACCGCACAAATCAATTACGGAAAAGGCTTCGTTAACTACACCATCAAGCCATTGTCATCCTCACAAACATTGGATACCATTGGCGCAAAAGCATCCATTGTTTTCGACAGCAACGATCCCATTCCAACGAATGTGTGGGTGAATACCATAGATGCCGTTGCGCCAACCAGCAGTATCACCAATTTGCCAGCCGCTGGTCCCGATACAGAGATCAACCTTCATTTTACCGGCGCAGACGACGCAAATGGTTCGGGTTTGAAATGGTATTCAATCTATGTGTCGGATAACAACGGACCGCCCGAGTTGTATGTATCTAATTTTACAAAAACCGATACAACGTTTAAAGGCACAGCCGAACATCTCTATAAATTTTATGTGTCGGCAACCGACAGCGTTGGCAATGTGGAAGCACTAAAATTCGTTGACAGCGTACGCATCACCAATGGCGAAACCGTTATTTGTCCTAACGGCACCACCACCTTTACGTCAAACATAAGCAGTGCAACATACCAATGGCAGGTTGATAACGGCACCGGCTTCACAAACATTACAGAAGGCAGTATCTACAGCGGGGCAAATACGGCAGCGCTGACACTTACCGGCGTACCAACAACCATGTATGGCTACCAGTATCGCTGCCTGGTGAACGGAACGGTCTTCAGCGATGTTTTTTTGCTCAAGTTCGGTATGACATGGGAAGGCACAGTGAGCACAGCTTGGGAAAACCCGGCCAACTGGAGTTGCGGCGTGTTGCCGGATGAACACACCGATGTGCTGATACAAGGTGAAAAACCACGCTATCCTCTTGTAAGTGTATCAACATCGGTGCGGAGCCTGACAACACTTTTTGGTTCGTCGGTAACAATAAAAAGCGGAGTCAATTTATTTATTTCAAAATGAGGTGAGGTAAATACAAACGACATACCTGAACAACTCAAACACACGCTAAGCAGGGCGTCAATTTTGATCTGTCAAAATAAACCATCACGATTGTCGTCAATATCAATTACTTATTTTCTCACCCGGTTGCCAATTCACACAGCAGAAACATACATCTTCGAAAACCATTCTCTTAGTCAATGTGGTTTTGCAGCCTGTATTCACCCGGTGTTAGGCTGGTAACCTTTTTAAAGATTTTCGAGAAGTGAGGCAGGTTGTCAAACCCGGTTTCCGCAGCAATTGCAGCATATGACTCGTTGGTGGTAGCAATAAGGTATTGCGCCCTTTCAATTCGCTTTTCATGAATATAAGCAAGTGGCCGTACGCCTGTCGATTGGAGGAAAATCCTTGAAAAATAATCCTGGTGCTGATTGGCTCTTTTGGCGAGATGGGCGACGGTTAAGTTACGATGGATGTTCATTTGAATATAGCTAATTGCATCCAGTATTTTAGAAGGAATGGTGTTGGCACTCTTTTGCGAAAACCTGCTTGCGCTCAAAAACCTGGAAAGCAGTTGCATAATGATTCCCTGCGTTTCCATATAAGCGGCAATGCTCTGCATGTTATTGAGTTCCTGGTAACCTTTATAGTACACATTTTTTTCGTACACTTTTGGATTGTCCGAGCGATTAATTCCCCGTCCGGGATTAATGAGGAGAATTCTTTTAAAATTGGCAATGTCCATTTCACGGGCCCGCACTTTCAGGAGTTGAGGGTTGTTGGAAAATAAGGAAATGCCGTCGGGAGATTCTTCAAAGAAATGAATAAAGTACTGGCTTAAATAATCCGGGCAATGCAGGTTGCACAACGTGTAGCTGGGAATGATGTACATGTACCCGGCTTCTAATTGCACGTTTCCCTGGTCGTTCGAAATGGAACCACTGCCATCATCAATGTAGTATAAGCGGTAATAGGGGCTCATAACATTGGTGTAATTCCATTTCTGATTCAGTTTTACATAATCAACATGCAGCAATGAGAAAAAATGCTTTAATATCCTTCTGCTCATGATTGGAGTTGCACTTGTTCAAATGTAAAGAAAGGTCGGATTTGTATAAAATAAAGTCTTTTTTATACAATGATGGCAGGTGCCATTTAAAGTATTTTTGTTTAGGATGGTTGAACCTGCAGGATTGTAGCATATGAAAATGGTCTCTGCAATACGATGCCTGAATTCGATAGAAATTTTATTGAAAACGTCATGTTGATAAGAAGGATCAAAGTATGGAGACCGTTTGCAATCAATATAAGAAAGGGAAGCGTTGGCAGGTGAACGGAAATCTATAATTGTTGCAACCGTTGAAAGTGATGAAAATGTAAATTATTCGCTAAAGGCAATGTATTGTTCCTTCCAAAAGCATTCAACGACGTTGCCCGCAGAAGGTCTCATTTTTATTTGTCCGAAAAATCTCGAAATACAAAACAAACCTCTCAAAATGAATAAACGATTCTTGCACTTGCTCTGCGGTTTTATCATTCTGCTTCTAAGTGTAGTCCTTCCTGCACAGGCGCAAAATCAATCTGCTTCAGAAATGCCGAAACCCGATCCGCCGGTCACAAAAACAGTGAACGCAGCTATCGGTGAAGCTGGTAACAATACCGGTTTTGACATGGCGCCGGAAACCACCTTAAAAAATGTGCAGGCTGCCGTAAAACAAATTCCCATCAAGATTCCATTCGGTCCTTTTCAACCAACATGGGAGTCGCTGCAGGAAAATTATAAAGTACCCGATTGGTTCATAGGGGCAAAGTTTGGTTTGTTTATGCACTGGGGACTTTATGCAGTTCCGGCATATCACAATGAGTGGTATGAGAAACACATGTATGGGACCAATAGCATTATGCAATGGCACAAAGAGCATTTTGGTCCGCAGGATCAATTTGGTTACAAAGATTTCATCCCGATGTTCACGCAGGAAAAATTTAATGCGGATGAGTGGGCCGAATTGTTTAAAAAATCCGGTGCCCGGTTCGTGATACCTACTGCACAACATCACGACAACTTTGCCATGTGGGAGAGCAAGGTAACGCCTTTCAATGCCAAACAAATGGGACCAAAGCGTGACCTGATTGGTGAACTTTGCAAAGCGGTTCGCAAGCAGGGATTGAAGTTTGGCGTGTCCAATCACGGTATTGAAAATTTTCAGTTCATCAATCCGCCCGACACCATGTTGCAAAAGATGAAAGCGGAAAAGGCTGACCTCTTTGACCCGAAGTGGGTGGACTTTTACAATGTAGCCGATCGCAGCGATGCCGCCTGCAGCAAGTTTTTAGTGAACTGGTTCGAACGCAACGTAGAACTGATTGACAAATACAAACCCGATATGTTGTGGTTTGACAACGGTGTTGACCAGCGTTTTCTTGATCCCCTGAAATTGAATGTTGCTGCTTATTATTACAATCGTGCAAAGCAATGGGGCAAAGAAGTTTCCATCAGTACAAAAAAAGCCGCCTTTGCACCGGCCGGCACCAACATCACAACCATCGGTTCTATCCTTGATTTTGAAGGCCGCATTCCACCCGGCATTCGCACGGGTGTGTGGCAGGTGGATAGCAAGATTGGTTCAACGTGGGGTTACACCAGCGATATGAAAGTGGGCAGTCCGGGTTCGATTATTACAACACTTGTAGAAATTGTAAGCAAAAACGGTACGCTGCTTCTCAATCTTTCACCCAAAGCTGATGGCACCATCCCGGAAGAACAACAAAAAACTTTGCTGGGTGTTGGCGACTGGCTTCGTGTAAACGGCGAAGCCATTTATGATACACACAACTGGATAAAGTTTGGCGAGGAAGGCAACTCGCCAAGGATTCGCTTCACCGTAAAAGGCGATGCTTTGTATGCCATCATTGTTGGTAAATGGCCCGGTGCTTCGGTAATTATTCCTTCACTGGCAGAGGGCAAAGCACCTGAAGGAAAAATCAAATCAGTAACAATGCTTGGCAACAAAGACGAACTTCATTTTATACAAGATGCCAATGGGCTGAAGGTTGATTTACCGGCCACACCGCCTTGCGAAAATGCTTACACGCTAAAAATCACCGGGCTAAAAATGAATGCGCCTACATGGATAACATCGGGTAATCCAATTATTGATGAACAGAAATAAGATGAAAAATTTGTTACGATTTTCTTTTTTAAAGAGCAGGAAGCAAGTAGTTGTTTATCTCTTCTTTTTTATTCCTTTTTCAGGTATCAGCCAGCAACCCTTGAAGCTTTGGTACCAGCAACCTGCCACACGATGGACAGATGCCCTGCCTGTTGGAAATGGAAGGTTGGGCGCCATGATTTTTGGCAATGAAAGCGATGAATTGCTCCAGCTCAATGAAAGCACCTTGTGGTCGGGTGGACCGGTTAGCGATAACATCAATCCCGATGCACCCAAGTATCTTCCGCAAATTCGTGAAGCGGTATTTGCCGGCGATTATAGCAAGGCCGCTGCGCTGTGCAAAAAAATGCAGGGTGTTTATTCGGAAAGTTATTTGCCCCTGGGTGATTTAACCATCCGGCAAAAATTTCAATCTGTTTCTTCTGAAAATTATTACCGGGATTTAAACATACAGGATGCCATTGCCACAACACGTTTTACAAGAGATGGTGTAACATATACTCGACAGGTATTTTCTTCAGCTCCCGACCAGGTGATTGTTGTACGGTTAACGGCAAATAAACCGAATGCACTAAGCCTGAAAATAGCAACAACAAGCCCCTTGCGGTTTCAAAAATCAGTATTAGAAAACAATGTGCTTTCGCTAAACGGCAAAGCACCTTCGCATGTTGACCCAAGCTATACACGCTACAAAAGAGAGTCTGTTGTTTACGACGATTCGGCAAGCAATTGCAAAGGCATGCGCTATGTGCTGTTAACGAAAGCCATCAACAAAGGCGGTACGTTGCAGGTGGATACATCAGGCATCACCATTCAAAACGCAACTGAAGTTATCCTTCTCTTATCGGCAGCCACCAGCTTTAATGGCTTTGATAAATGTCCTGTTTCGCAGGGCAAAGACGAAGTAGCCATCGCCAAAAAATATTTGCAGGCAGCTTCTGTCAAATCGTTCAATCAACTTCTTGCCGGTCATCTTGCCGATTTTCACCATTACTTCAACAGGGTGTCGCTTTTCTTAAAAGATGATAAAAACAGCAGCAACGCTCATCTTCCAACCAACAAACGATTGGCTGCTTATTCATCCGGCGAAAGCAATCCTTCATTGGAAGCCTTGTATTTTCAATATGGCCGTTACCTGCTTATTTCAAGTTCACGGCCTGGTGGCCCACCGGCTAATCTACAGGGCATCTGGAACAACAGTGTGCGGCCGCCGTGGAGTTCCAACTACACTACCAACATCAATGTGCAAATGAACTACTGGCCGGCAGAAGTAACCAACCTGAGTGAACTGCATCAACCCTTGTTTGCTTTGATGGAAGCACAGGCCGTGAATGGAAAAAAGACAGCAAAAGAATTTTACAATTTAGAGGGCTGGGTGTTGCATCACAACAGTGACATCTGGGCACTGACCAATCCTGTTGGTGATTTGGGAAACGGCGATCCCAAGTGGGCCAACTGGCCGATGGGTGCTAACTGGTTGTGCCGCCATTTATGGGACCATTATCTTTTTACCGGCGATAAAAAATTTTTACATGACACAGCTTATCCGCTCATGAAAGGTGCGGTTGTTTTTACATTGGGATGGCTGATAGAAGACAAAGATGGTTACCTGGTTACAGCGCCTTCGGGTTCGCCTGAAAATAATTTCAAAGATGACAAAGGCGTGGTTGGTGCCATTGCGGCTGCCAGCACAATGGACATGTCCATCATTCGTGATTTGTTTTCGCACTTCATTAAAGCATCTGAGGTACTCAATACCGATGTTGCTTTCCGTGAAACCGTGAAAGCTAAGGAGAAGAAGTTGTATCCTTTTCACATAGGAAAAAACGGAAATTTGGTAGAATGGTACAAAGACTGGGAAGATGTGGAAGTGCATCACCGGCACGTCTCGCATTTGTATGGCTTGCATCCCGGCGAACAAATTTCACCTATTACTACACCTGATTTGGCAAACGCTGCCCGCAAAACCTTAGAGATACGTGGCGATGAAGGCACGGGTTGGAGCAAAGCATGGAAGATCAACTTCTGGGCACGGTTGTTAGACGGCAACCATGCGCATACTTTGATCCGTGACCTGTTGCACTTAACCGGTGAAGCCGGAACAATTTATGTGAGTGGTGGCGGTACTTATCCCAATCTATTTGATGCGCATCCGCCGTTTCAGATAGATGGCAATTTTGCGGGCACGGCAGGCATTGCAGAAATGCTTTTGCAAAGCCAGAACAATGAATTGCACCTCTTACCGGCCTTGCCCGAAGTGTGGGCAAGCGGCGAAGTAAAAGGCTTAAAAGGGAGAGGTGCTCTTGAAGTTGGTATCAACTGGCAGAATCATCAACTATCAAGAGCAACCATTAAATCATTGAACGGAGGATTGTGCAAATTAAGAACGGCGGTGCCGGTGAAGATCGTTGGAGTGAAAGCAAAATCACAAAAGACCAGCAATGGTTATGTGACAAGTTTTGGAACGCAAAAAGGAAAAGTATATCAGCTCACTGCAATTAAGTGATCATGTTATTTTTTTATTGTAGCAATGAAAGAGGAAACAACAAACAAGCGAAGGGATTTTTTAAAGAAGGCGATGGCCTTTGGTGCGACAACAGCTTTTGCGCCGGAGCTGTTGCAGGCAATACCTGTTGTGGATAGCAACGCAAATGCCGGCAATGGCTTTACATTTTTGTTCCAGGGCGATTCTATTACCGATGGCAACCGCACCCGCAACAACGACTGGAACCATGTAATGGGACACGGCTATCAATACATCATCGCAAGCAAGTTGTGGTATGAATTTCCAAAGAAAGGCTTTCATTTTTTCAACCGTGGCATCAGCGGAAACAAGGTAACAGACCTCGCTGCCCGCTGGCAGAAAGATACGCTTGATATCAAGCCGGATGTGTTAAGCATTTTAATTGGCATTAACGATGCATCGGCTTTCATTAACGGCAACAATGATTTTGCAGCAGAGAAATACGAATCCAGCTACCGTGCTTTGTTGCAACAAACAAAGGAACATTTGCCCACCGTGCAATTGATCATTTGCGAACCCTTCATTCTGCCGATAGGCAAAGTGAAAGACAAATGGGAAATCTATTCAACCGAAATAAAAAAGCGGCAGGAATCGGCATTGAAGTTGAGCCGGGAGTTCAATGCCGTTTTTGTTCCGTTTCAAACGGCCTTCAACAAAGCGCTGTCAAAAGCATCAGCCGACTACTGGATCTGGGATGGCATTCACCCCATGCCGGCAGGCCACGAACTGATGGCGAGGGAATGGCTTCATCATGTAAGTAAAAAATTAAAATTTATCAAATGATGCAGAAAGTTGACAAGGAAGATTTTCTTATCACGGTGATGTTCAAGAAACGGCTTTACCAATACAAGGTTGTATATCAGTGCAAGAATAACGACAGTGAACAGTTTACAATTATTACCCGCCACCGGACCGTGGTGGTAGAAGCAAACCGGCAGGTTTTACAGCGCCGTGATTTCCGGGTCAGCCAACGCAATTACACGTACGATACAGCAGCTATCACAAATAAAAGCTTAATGAAAAAAATAATTGTAGCTATCAACAAACAACTCGGCACAAAAACATCCTGGACAACACCGGCAAACGCTGTTGCCATATAATTAGTAGATAATTTTACCGGAGAGATAAAAAAAATCATAGCCAAAGAAAGATTACAGTTACATGAATACAGCACTTCCACAAAACACAACGACAACAGCCGCCGCTAAAACCGGCTTTGCTTTTATCCTGGTAACATCCTTGTTTTTTTTATGGGGCTTTTCCAACAATTTAAATCCCATCTTGATCCCGCATTTAAAAAAGTCGTTTACACTTACCACAACACAATCAACTTTAATTGATTCTGCAGTTTACATTGCTTATTTCTTAATGGCTTTGCCCGCCGGTTATGTCATGAAGCAGTTTGGATACAAGGTTGGCATCATTACCGGGCTTCTGTTTTTTTCAATTGGCGCCTTTTTATTTATACCGGCTGCCAATACACAGTCATACACCTTCTTTTTGTTTGCCTTGTTTGTCATTGCCTGCGGTTTGGGTTTTCTGGAAACGGCAGCCAACCCTTATGCTGCTGCCTTGGGCCCGCATGAGACCAGTACACAACGGTTAAATCTTGCGCAATCCTTTAACGGGCTGGCAGCCGCACTTGCACCGGTTATCGGCGCAAGAGTGATTTTAACCAGGGGCTATTCGGATGATCAATTAGCAGCGATGACCGAAGATGCACGCCGGGTGGCATTGGCATCAGAAGCTTCTTCCGTTAAAACACCCTATTTTATTTTGGGTGCTGTTTTGTTGGCCATTGCCATTGCTTTTGTGCTTACCAAACTGCCCAAAATTCAATACAAAGAAGGCCGTGATAAAAGCAAAAGCATACTGCATGCCTTCAAAAACAAGCATCTTACCTGGGCTGTGATTGCGCAATTCTTTTATGTTGGCGCACAGGTTTGCGTACTTAGTTTGTTTGTGCTGTATGCCACCAAGTCGGCCAGCCTATCCGAAGTGAAAGCAGCCGATTATCTGGGCGCCTGCGGCATAGCCTTTCTGATTGGACGCTTCCTCGGCACTTTCTTAATGAAATACATTAAGCCAAACCAGTTGCTTGCACTTTACGCCGCCATCAATACCCTCCTGTGCCTTGTGGCAATTATGGCACACGGCATGATAACCGTGTATGCCGTCATCCTGATTTGTTTCTTTATGTCCATCATGTTCCCGACCATTTTTGCATTGGGCATTTCCGATTTGGGTGGCGATACGGAATATGGGAGCAGCCTGCTGATCATGTCCATTGTAGGCGGTGCTATTTTGCCAAGGGTTTTTGGTTTGATCAGCGATGGCACCGGCGACATTCAATTAGGCTATATCGTTCCGCTGGTTTGCTTTGTGGTGGTTTGTTACTTCGGCTGGCGAGGCTATAAAGTTGTGAATACGATTGACATGGAAAAAGAGCCTGCAATCGGTACGACCTTATAATTTTTTACATCCGGCGAAACCATTCTCATAAAAATTGAGATTATGCATAACCCGCAGCCACAAACAATACAAAATAAAAGCCGCAGCGCTGCAATCAATTTGCCGCCCCTTATTTTTGCTACACGTGGTTCGGAAATCTATTCGTTGCGCTTGATGAACAAGAAAAATTAGTATCGGATTGTTTTAATAAATTTTTCCGCTTGTGAAAAGGATTGATTCACACCAGCATTTTTGGAAGTTTGATCCGGTTAGAGATAGCTGGATAAAGGATGAAATGAAAGTCATTCAGAAGGACTTTTTTCCTGCCAACTTACAGCCGCTACTGGAACAAAATGGCTTTGACGGTTGCGTTTCTGTTCAATCGGACCAATCGGAAGAAGAAAATCATTTTCATCTCCTTCATGTTGATCAATTTGATTTCATAAAAGGCATCGTTGGTTGGGTTGATCTTCGTTCGCAGGATATTGAAGAGCGTTTGCAGTATTACAGCAGCTTCAAAAAATTAAAAGGCTTCCGTCATGTTTTGCAAGGCGAACCGCAAAGAGACCTGATGCTGCAGCCAGGTTTTATGAACGGTATTTCGCTTCTCCACAAATACAATTTCACGTACGATATTCTCATCTTCAAAGACCAATTGCAATACGTTCCGGAATTTGTGTCCGCATTTCCCGATCAACTTTTTGTGATTGATCACATGGCAAAACCTGCCATTAAAAACGGGGAAATGGACCAATGGAAAAAAGATATTTCTGTAACGAAGCAGTTTGAAAATCTATACTGCAAAATTTCAGGCATGGTTACCGAAGCCGATTGGAAAGGTTGGAAGAAAGAACACTTTAAACCGTACCTGGATGCAGTGGTGGAAACGTTTGGCATCAACAGGATCATGTTTGGCTCCGACTGGCCGGTATGCCTGGTGGCTGCATCGTACGATGAAGTGGTGGGTATTGTTGAAGATTATTTTTCTTCTTTTTCCAAAGATGAACAGGAAAGAGTTTTCGGATTGAACGCAATTGAATTTTACAAACTATAGAAAAACGAAAATGAAGGCCTTCGTGTGTATAAGGCCAGGTTTGTTTGAATATGCTGCCGTCAATCTTCATTTAAAAATTTTCACTCCCATGAAGCGCTATTGTTTAGCCCTCGATTTAGTTGATGACCCGTTGTTGATTGCCGAATACGAGCACTGGCACAAAGCGGAAAATCCCTGGCCCGAAATAAAGAAAAGCATCCAGGATGCGCACATCACCAACATGGAAATCTACCGCACCGGCAACCGGCTTTTTATGGTAATGGAAACAACCGATGATTTTTCTTTTGAAAAGAAGGCGGCCATGGATGCCGCCAATCCCAAAGTACAGCAATGGGAAGCATTGATGTGGAAGTTTCACAAGGCATTGCCATGGGCCAAAGAAGGGGAGAAGTGGATGGCAATGGAAAAGATCTTTCAATTGTAAACGCAATTACCCAGTCCTTCTTTTAATGGCTATGGAATCCTTGGTAGTTGCTTTTGTTGTACTAATATTTGTGTTACCGGCTTGTCGCTTCCTCAAAAGGTCTTGATCTATCGTTGCTTGTATTTTGCTTAAATGGGGAAGCAGGTTTTGTGCCTGTTGTTTAGGGGTTAGCGTGCACTATCTGGTCTTATAACATCCTGCCTCTTTGCAGCGGTTTTTTAATTGGGCTGGTCATGGTTTTTCGAATGAAGCATTCCGCAAGCCGGTAAATTTTTTTATAAAGCTTGCTTTTTATAACATCGGGCTTACCAAAGTGCCAAAACGCAGGATGCGTCAGGATAGCTAAAGATGAAGCAACATGTACTTTACCTTCCCAAACGATAAATGCTATGATGAAAAATACTTTTCTCTTTCAGCGTTTTTTCCTTGCTTCAGTTCTGTTCTTCTTTGCGGCGACTTCCTTATTTGCGAATGTGAAACTGGCCACTGTTTTTTCCGACCACATGGTGTTGCAACAAAACACCGTTGTGCCAATTTGGGGCACTGCCGATGCAGGAGAAAAAGTAACGGTGCAATTGGGAAGGCAAACAGTAGCAACCATCGCTTCTCCCAACGGCCGATGGATGGTAAAGCTGAACAAATTAATTGCCGGTGGTCCTTTCACCATCACCATAAAGGCAAAGAATATAGTTACCCTTAACGATGTGTATGTCGGCGAAGTTTGGCTATGCTCCGGGCAGTCCAATATGGATATGACCGTTGCACGTGAAGACCGCTATTGGTGCGGGGTGTTTCATGAAAAAGAAGAAGTGGCAAATGCAAACTATCCACTCATCCGCGTTTTTGATGTGGCTTTTACTCCGTCCGCTACCCCGCAGGATGACGTTACCGGGAAATGGGAAGTTGTTTCTTCCCAAACGGTTGGTCATCTTTCTGCCGCTGCCTATTTTTTTGCACGTGATCTCCAGAAAAAAATAAAAGTTCCCATCGGTTTAATAACCACCGCTTATGGTGCCAGCACCGCTGAAGCCTGGATAAGAGAAGAGCCTCTTGTGAACGATACTCTATTGAAACGGTTGGTGGATGCATTCAAAACGAAATACAACAGGTACCTTGCTGATACCGCTGCGCAAAACAGTTACAAGATCGCCTATGATAAATGGACAGTGGCGGCAGCAAAAGCAAAAGAAGGCAAAGATGAAGTAAGAGCGCCACGAAATCCCAATCCTGTTTTTGATCAGCACAATGCAACTGTGTTGTGGAACGGAATGGTAAAACCGTTGGTACCTTATGCCATCAAAGGTGCCTTGTGGTACCAGGGAGAAAGCAACAGCCCGACAGCGTCTATTTATCGCCACATTATGGAGACATTGATTACAGATTGGCGGAATCAGTGGGCACGGGGAAGCTTTCCTTTTATTTATGTTCAATTGGCGAACATTGGAAAGGCGTATGATTCCATTCCCGGAAAAGGCGGAGCCGAGGCGATAAAGAGAGAAGCACAACTACAAAACCTCTCTCTTCCCAATACAGCAATGGTGGTTGCCATTGATAACGCAGACCCAAATGATATGAACAATGTTCATCCGAAAAATAAACAGGAAATTGGCAGGAGGTTGGCGCTGGCTGCAGAGGCAATTGCTTACGGTGATAAGAAATTGGTTTATTCGGGACCTATTTATGACAAGATGGAGGTTGAAGGCAATGCCGTTCGTTTGCATTTTAAACACACAGGCAGCGGATTGGCGGCGAAGAATGATGAACTGAAAGGTTTTGCCATTGCAGGCAATGATAAAAAATTTGTGTGGGCCAATGCAAAGATTGAAGGCAATACAATTGTGGTTACAAGCAATGAAGTCAGCAGCCCTGTTGCCGTGCGGTATGGGTGGGCCAATAATCCACCGACAAGTTTGTATAACAAAGAAAATCTTCCGGCATCACCCTTTAGAACCGACAACTGGTGAAAGATCGTTGTGTTGTTGTCGTAATCAACGCTTAATAGTCAAAGGATGAAAAACAGCAATCAAATTTCTGTTTCCATAAAAAAACCAGTTTTCATTCTAATGGGTTGTTGGCTGCTAATGTGTTTCCCGTCAAATGCGCAAACCTCCTGGCAGAAGCTTTCCTTCCCAACTTCAACACAGGTAAAAGCCTCCTTTCAGCATCCACCGTCTTATGCATCCAACTCCGTTACCTGGGGATGGGATGGGCCCATGAGCCAAGAAGCCATGGCAAGGGACCTGGATAGTTTGCATGCCCTGGGCTTTCGTGTGGCTACAATTGAAGCGGGGTATGGAATGCCGGTAGAATATTTATCGGATGGTTGGTTTCAATTGATGAAGAGGGCTGTTGTGGAAGCAAAAAAAAGGAATATGCATCTTTGGATTATTGACGAAGGAAAATATCCAAGTGGATTTGCAGGGGGGAAGTTCAGCAGGGAAAGACCCGATCTTCGAATGCAAGGATTGGTGGTGTTTGAAAGAATCAATGCAAGTACCGGGCAAACCATCACTAAAAAAATAAACGGAGTGGTAAGTGCTGTTGCTGTAAATCTTTCTGACAGCAGTAGCAAAATCATCACTGTTCATAACGGCGAGATCGAATGGACAGCACCACAGGGCAACTGGCAGGTATTGCTGGTGCAACCACAATTTAAAACTACCGTCACAAGAGCGGTAAACAATCCAACAAGAGGAAAAGATACCACCAATGCCTTGTGTGATTACTTAAGTGCGGCAGCAGTAAAGCAGTTCCTTGGTTTTACCCACGAACAATACAAAAAATACATTGGCGATGAATTTGGGAAAACGGTTTTGGGCTTTCGTGGCGATGAACCTGATTTTGCTTACATACCCTGGACACCCAACATGCTTCAGGAATTTAAACAACGCAAAGGGTATGAGGTGCAACCTTACCTCTCCTCGTTTTTTCTTCGTCGCTTGAATGAAGAACAAAAGAAAGCCAAAGCCGATTATTGGGATGTATGGTCGGACCTGTTCGGCAAAAACTTTTTCCAGCAGCAAGCAGATTGGTGCGCAAAAAATAATTTGGAATACATGGTGCATCTCAACCACGACGATGCCATGATTGGATTGGTCAGGTCGGAAGGTGATTTCTTTAAAGATTTTCGTTCGGTACAAATTCCGGGTATTGATGTCATCTGGCACCAGATATGGCCCGGTCTTGTGGCTGATTTTCCCAAGTTTGCTTCATCGGCTGCACATCTTTTTGGAAGACCAAGAGCCTTGAGTGAAAGCTTCGCTGCTATGAATCCCGCACCGGACCTTACACAGGCAAGATGGATTTTAAACCATCAACTCGTGAGAGGTATAAATCTTTTTGAGTTCATGTTCTTTTCATCTACCGCCGGCGGCAGGGGCGGTGCCAGAGGTTATATGGCCGATAAATCATTTCCTTCTTTGATGGCTTATACCAACAGGGCAAGCTATCTTCTGGCACAGGGAAAACCCGCTGCAAAAATTGGTGTTTACTTTCCAACCACCAGTTTATGGTCTGGGCACAACGAATCGGAAAAAAGCGCTTTCGATATTGCACAACAACTTCTCGAAAGCCAGCATGATTTTGATTTCATGGATGACTATTCACTGACCACATCACAACCGGGAAAAGGTGTTCTTGTTAACAAGAGCGGGCAGGAATATAGTGCCATCATCATTCCATCCATTACCGTGCTTTCACGTGCCGCGTACAACCGTTTACAGGCGTTTACAAAAACCGGGGGAAGAGTCATCTTTGCTGGCGAGCAACCTACGCTGCTTGTCGGCAAAAATTTTTTGACTGCCGGTGAGAAGGCAAATTTTCAATGGGTCACCAAAAAAACGCTGGCTGCCTCGCTTTCCGAATTGCCGATTGAAGTAAAATTGGATAAGCCTTTTGCTTCATTAAAATATTTGCACCGGAAGTGGAAGGATGCCGATCTGTACTTCTTCTTCAATGAAAGCAATGAACCGGCAGCCCGGAACGTCACGCTGAACACAAACGGAAAAGCAGAAGAGTGGAATGCACAAACCGGCACAATAGAAAAAATAAAAGCCCACGGAAACAAAGAACAAATTCAATTGCAGTTGGCAATGAAACCTTATGAAACAAAATTTATTATCATTCGTCGTTGAATGCTGTGTAAGGTGGAGTGCGATGGAATGATGAAAACACTGTTACTTCGGACTTGTAGCAATACCAATTTAAGGTTGACAAATCTTTTTGAAACGTATGCAGGACCACATTGTAAAGAAAGTAGAAACCTGGCAGGTAAAAAGAAACATTCCATTGTTCGATAACGCAAGGACCGGGCGGTCGCCCATGCCCTGGGATATGGTGGTTGTAAAACTAACAACCGATACAGGCTTGGTAAGCGAAGTGCCTGCCATGGCGCCGCGTTCGGGTAACGTCACCGAAAGTTATATCAACGATAACATTATCCCTGTGATCATTGATCGAAGCATCTACGAACGGGAAGCAATATGGCAGGAGTTCTGGACAATAGACCGGCACATAACTTTTTTCCCGGTTTATCTTCCGGGTCCCGTTGACGTTGCGTTGTGGGAACTGGCAGCCAGGGCAGCCAATCTTCCGCTGTATAAATATTTAGGTGCTTACCGCACGTCGCTGCCTGTTTATGCAAGCAGTTTGTTTCACAACAAAGTAGAAGATTACGTTACCGAAGCAAAACAGTATTTGCAAAAAGGCATTAAAGCTTACAAGCCACATCCGCCCGGCCCCTGGAAAACAGACATGGAAGTACACCAGGCATTACGAGATGAATTGGGCGCTGATGTTGTGTTGATGACGGATCCCGTTGCTGAATATTCATTGGAAGAAGCGATTCGGGTCGGTCGTCATTTGGAGCAATTGAATTATCATTGGTTTGAAGAACCTTTCCGGGATTTTGAATTAAACAAATATGCACAATTGGCTTCCGTGCTTGACATTCCCATCGCGGGTACGGAAACAACACGTGGTTGTCATTGGGGTGTGGCACAAGCCATTCAACAAAAAGCGGTGGATATTGTGCGGGCCGATGTTTCGTGGAAGCACGGTATCACCGGAACATTGAAAATTGCGCACTTGGCAGAAGCATTTGGGATGCGTTGCGAAATTCATACAACAACAACCGGCCCCTTGGAGATGGCCAACCTGCATGTGAGTTGTGCCATTAAAAACTGTGAGTATTTTGAATATTTTGTACCCGGAGATGTTTTTCAATTTCCCATGAAGACAAAGCTGCCGATTGACAACAATGGCTTTATTCATGTTCCCGACTTACCGGGTTTGGGCGCTGAATTGGATTGGGATGAAATTGAAAAAGGATGTGTATCGTATAAAAAAACAGAGGTGCAATAAATAGCTTTACACTTTTCGAATACATTTGTTTGAAAGGGCTTTACCAAGAATTTAATCACCAATTTAAAAGCGTGTTTTAATGGCGGGTTACAACAGTTTTGATGAACTAAAAATGCTGGCACAAACCGAACTCTTTACAGCCTTGGTGGGCGATGTGCTGGATAAGATGGGATATTTTCACCAGTTTCTTCCTCCGCAAATAAAACCCCTCGACCCAAAGATGATTGTCTTTGGCAAAGCCATGCCTGTTTTGGAGGCCGATGTTTTTGGAGAACAATGGCAATACTCTTCGAACCATTTTATCAACAAACCATTTGGTATCATGTTCGAGGCATTGGATGATTTGAAAGAACACGAAGTCTATATCTGCACCGGTTCTTCGTTTCGCTATGCCTTGTGGGGAGGATTGATGAGCACCCGGGCCCTGAAGTTGAAAGCTGCCGGTGCAGTGGTACATGGCTTTTCGCGGGATACGAATGAAGTGTTGCGATTGGGCTTTCCAACATTCAGTGCAGGCACGTATGCACAAGACCAGGGTCCGCGTGGAAAAGTAATTGATTACCGTGTTCCCATTGAAATAGGACAGGTGAGAATTGCTCCGGGTGATATTGTTTATGGCGACCGTGATGGTGTTGTGATTGTTCCGCAGCAAATTCAGGACGAGGTATTTGAACGGGCCATCGAAAAGGCAAGAGGGGAGAAGCTTGTTTTAAAAGCATTGCAAAACGGAATGAGCACAGTGGAAGCGTTTGCAAAATTTGGTATCATGTAATTTAAATAACATTGTTACTCATGAATGTTTTTCGAATTGATGCAAAAAGAGCCGTCATCACCGGAGGTGGTAGTGGCCTTGGCTATGGCATTGCAAAGGTTTTTGTTGATGCTGGAGCCGAGGTGATCATCATTGGTCAAAATGAACAAAAGCTGATGGATGCAAAAGCTTCATTGGGAGAAAAATGTCACTACAAACAATTTAATGTTACCCAACTCGGTAAAATTCCATCGCTGGTTGACGATATTGAAAACAATATCGGACCCGTAGATATTCTGGTGAATTGTGCAGGCATCCATCTGAAAAAAAATGCCATTGAAACAAGCGACAGTGAATTCCTGGACGTGTTGAATGTTCATCTTTTAAGTGTGTTCGCACTCACAAGAGAATTTGCAAAGGGGATGATCAAGCGTAAAACCGGCTCTGTTATCCTGATTAGTTCCATGAGTGCTGTGATGGGAATGAAACAAGTCGTGGCTTATTCAACAGCTAAAACAGCAATTGTTGGAATGATGCGCAGTTTGGTGGCAGAATGGGCAACAGCAAACCTTCGCATTAACACCATCGCACCCGGCTGGATTGAAACGCCCATGTTGCACAAGGCGATTGACCATGATGAACCACGCAAACAAAAAATTTTAAACCGCATTCCCACCAGCACGTTTGGGCAACCGGAAGACATTGGTTATGCTGCCCTGTACCTGTCTTCTGAAGCCGGCAAATATGTTAACGGTGTTTTTCTGCCGGTTGACGGAGGTGCCGCCGATGCGTTTTAACAGTAAGACATAAATTCAACAAACAACCACATGCCTTCCTTGCTTGCTGTAGCTGAAAAAACACAAAACGAAAAACTGATGAAAGGCCATCGGTCGAACATCCGGTGGGGCATTGTGTCCTTGTTGTTCTTCGCCACCACCATCAATTATATTGACCGGCAAGTGATTGGTTTATTAAAGCCATACATTCAAAAAGACCTTCATTGGAGCGAAGCGGATTATGGTTACATCGTTACGGCCTTTCAAATTTCTTATGCTGCGGGTTTATTGGTTAGCGGATGGCTGCTGGATAAATTCAAAACAAGGATAGGTTATACGATGGCTATTGTTGTATGGAGTTTTGGCGCAATTTTTCATGCAACGGTTCGTACTGTCGTGGGCTTTGGGGTGGTAAGAGCCATTCTTGGATTAGGCGAAGCGGCCAACTTTCCGGCTGCAGTAAAAACCGTTGCCGAGTGGTTTCCTGCCAAAGACCGGGCTTATGCAACGGGCATTTTTAATTCAGGTGCCACTGTTGGCGCTATTACGGCACCAGTGATTGTAACCGCAATTACCTTGTCATTGGGATGGAAGTGGGCTTTTCTCATTACCGGTTTATTGGGCTTTGTATGGATTGTTTTCTGGCTAACAATTTACCATCCGCCTGAAAAGCATAAGAAAGTTACTGCGACGGAATTAGACTATATTTTATCGGATGCTGTTGACGAGGGAAAAACAATTGAAAAGAATGAGATCAGTTGGCGTGCATTGTTTCGTTATAAACAAACCTATGCCATTTGCCTGTCACGGTTTTTTACCGATTGGGTTTGGTGGTTCTTTCTTTTCTGGGCTCCCGATTTTCTGGCCAAAACTCAAAAGATTGACATCAAAGGTGCTATTCTGCCATTGATCATTATTTATGCAATGGCAAGCATCGGGGGAATTTTTGGAGGCGTCCTTTCTTCCCGGTTAATTAAAGCAAATAAAACAGTTGATCATGCAAGAAAAACAGCCATTTTAATTTGTGCGATGTTGATATTGCCATTGACGTTGGCTACGCAAGTGCATAGTTTAGGAATAGTGATTGTATTGATTGGCTTGGCCGGCGCTGCTCACCAGGGCTGGGCATCGAATATTTTCACAATTGTATCGGACGTTTATCCGCAAAAAGCAGTAGGGACAATGGTAGGCTTATCTGGTTTTGCAGGTGCGGTTGGCGGGGCACTCGGAGCATCGTTTGTTGGACTGGTGTTGCAATTCACCGGAAGTTATACATTGATTTTTTTAATTGCCAGCACCATGTATTTGTTGGCCTGGGCCATATTAAAATTGATGATTCCACGCATTGAACAGATAAAGCTTTCAACAACATGAACGATTTTATTCAACTTCACCAAAACGACAATGTGGTTGTTGCTTTGAAAAACCTGGAGGCGGCGACAACCATTGAAGTGAATGGCAATTCGCTACAATTGACATCAGCCATCGGCTTTGGACATAAGATCGCTATCAAACCCATAAAAGCCGGCGAAAAAATTTTGAAATACGGACTTCCTATTGGTAGTGCAACAAAAGATATAGCAGCCGGTGAACATGTTCATGTACAGAATTTACAAACTGATTATTCGCTAAAATAATTTTGCATGACTGGCTATTTACGAAGCGATGGAAGAAAAGGGATACGCAATGTGGTGGTAGTAGCCTATCTGGTAGAGTGTGCCCACCATGTAGCCCGCCAGATTGTTTCTTCGCTTCCAAATGAAGATGTTCATTTAATCGGTTTCAGCGGTTGTGCGCCCAACGACTATGCAAACCGCATGATGCAGCAATTGTGTACGCACTCCAATGTGGGTGGTGTGTTATTGATTTCCCTTGGCTGTGAAAACTTTGACCGGAATGGTTTGTATGCAACAATTAAAGCAAGCGGAAGACCGGTTGAAAAATTGGTGATACAGGAAAACAAAGGCACGCTGAATTCTATTCAAACCGGTATTGCTTTTATCAAAGAACTGCATTCGGAAATACAAAATGTTCCAAAAGTAAATTTTCATTTTTCTGATTTAATTGTTGGAACAGTGTGTGGCGGTTCCGATGCCACAAGCGGTTTTACAGCCAATCCTGCTATTGGAAAAGCTTTCGATTCTTTGGTACCGGCTGGTGCAAAATGTATGTTTGAAGAACCGGGTGAATTGTTGGGATGTGAACTCTTAATGGCGCAACGTGCAGCAACAAAAGAAGTGGCTGAAGAATTGGTAAGCTGTATTCAAAAAGCCGATCACTATTACAAGAAGATGGGGCATGATAGTTTTTCAGCGGGCAATGCCGTTGGTGGCTTAACGACCATTGAAGAAAAGTCCATGGGTTCTTATTCAAAAAGTGGAAGCCTGCCAATTAAAGCATTGATACGTCCTGGCGAGATACCCGAAAGTGCCGGGTTGTATTTTATGGATGTTGTTCCTGATGGTGAAGCGTTATGGGGCTTCCCCAACATCAACGACAATTCAGAAATTGTTGAAATGATTGCCAGCGGCTGCCACCTGATTTTGTTTTCAACCGGAAGAGGCTCGGTAGTGGGTTCGGCCATTTCACCGGTTATTAAAATTTGTGGCAATCCTAAAACCTATCAAAATCTGGAAGGTGATATGGACATCAATGCCGGTAAAATTATTAGTGAAGGTGCTTCGTTAGATGATGTGGAAGCAGAGATTGTATCCTTGATTAGGAAAGTTATTGATGGTGAACGAACAAAGTCGGAGCAATTGGGCCATCAGGAATTTAGCCTTGGTTACAAGTACTTTGAATACGGAAAGAAAAATTGTGAAGTTTACTAAGATGTTGTCAACACGCAATCTACTTGATGGTAACCCACTGAACGACTCACGTTTCGTCTCGTTTTGAGAACTCTCTCACAGATAATTGTTGTTTTCTTTTGGCAGGTAAAACAAATTTAACAAGTATGGTAGTGTGCTGTGTCTGCAAGCATTGGAGAGGAAGTGTTGCTTAGCGAATAAGCATAAAAAATATTGACAATTTGCAATTTTGTGAAACTGATTCCTGCACTTTAATCTTTCATTTAACGTTGTGCTCAGATATATACTAACATAAGAATTACATTTGCACCGTGAAACAGCTTTTTGTTCTATGTGCTTTTTTGTTGCATCTTTTCGGAAATTTTTCCGCAGAAGCGAAGGCACCTGTTCAAACAAAAGCCGAGGGCCGGAAAGAAAATTCAAAGCTATCGTCCTTCTCCTTTCACCATGATCATCCTGCAGATCTTACACAAACGACCCACTTTCATTCGATCACCGGCAAGGTAAGAGATCAAAGAACATTGCCTGGGTTCATCAATGGAAATGGCCCTGATAATGCACAACCTGCGCATACGGATAATCAGCCAATTGTTTGCCCGTTTCCAACCTTTATTCCCTTAGTCAGGTTGCTCTTGTTCCCCGAACATTATTTCTGGTAATTGTTGTTTAGCGCTAAAGCATTTTTTTTCTGAATGGTTCGGTATAACCATTTACAGTATTGTATTACCTAAACAATTTAAACATGTCAGAATTAATCATAGTACTATTGCTATTGGTGCCCGTCGTTGTTGTTGTAGCGATCCTTATTAATGGGCAAAAAAAGCGAAAGAAAAAGGTCCAGGATAAACTTTTTGCCTACCTGCACGAAGTCATCCAACACCATGGGATTGTACCCGGTTATCAAAAGCAGTTCGTTCATCAATTGGTGATTGTTGATGAGAAAAACAGAACGTTTTTGATTGTAAATTATAAAGATGGCCGTTTTTCATATGATCTGTTTCCGCTTGGTGCGATCAGGAGCATCAAAGTTGTCAATCACAAGCAGACATTGGTATCCGATGAAAAAGGTGGGAAACCGGAGATTTTCAGCACACAGATTGGCGTTGCAGTAGAGTTGGAAAAAAACGAATCTGAGAAATTTCTTACCTTGTACGATTATGTAGAACACAACATTTACCACATGGCAGAACTGGAAAAAGAAGCAGCGCAACTTTGTGAGCGAATCAAAAAAGCACTGAACGGTAAACCAATTGAAGCATAACACAGATTATGGGGCATTTACCACTTCTTATTACAGATCTCGCCCTGATACTGGGGGCTGCAGCCATTAGCACACTTGTTTTCAAATGGCTAAAGCAGCCCCTCGTATTGGGTTATATCATTGCTGGTTTTATTGTCGGTCCTTATTTTCATTTTACACCTACTGTTGTGGATAAGGAAAACATCGAAACCCTGGCAGAAATCGGTGTTATTTTTCTTTTGTTCAGTCTTGGTTTGGAGTTCAGCTTTAAAAAATTAATCAGGGTAGGTGGTTCTGCTTCCATTACTGCCCTGGTTGAAATTATTTTCATCACCGTTGCCGGCTATTTCCTGGGCAAATGGATGGGATGGACCACCATGGACAGTTTGTTTTTGGGTGGTATGCTGGCCAGTTCTTCCACCACCATCATCCTTCGGGCATTTGACGAACTGGGATTAAAAACAAAAAAATTTGCCGGCATTGTCTTCGGTGTGCTGATTGTGGAAGACATTGTTGTCATCTTGCTGATGGTGTTGCTATCCACCATTGCTGTGACCAAGGTATTTGAAGGCGCGGAGATGTTATTGACGGTGTTGAAATTGTTGTTCTTTTTAGTTCTATGGTTTATCGCCGGTATTTTTTTGCTGCCCTCTTTTCTGAAGAAGGCAAAAAAATTAATGAGCGAAGAAACACTGCTGATCCTTTCCCTTGCACTCTGTTTGGGTATGGTGGTATTGGCTACGGTGGTAGGGTTTTCGGCCGAACTCGGAGCATTTGTAATGGGGTCTATTATTGCGGAAACAACTTCTGCTGAAAAAGTTGAGCATCTTTTAAAGCCGGTGAAAGACCTTTTTGGCGCCATCTTTTTTACATCGGTGGGAATGATGATTGACCCGGGTGCAATGGTGGAATATGCGCAACCGCTTCTGTGGGTTACACTACTGACACTATTTGGTAAACTTCTCAGCACCACGATAGGCGCCTTGCTTTCCGGGCAGCCGCTGAAACAATCCGTGCAGGTGGGCATGAGCATGGCGCAGATAGGTGAATTTGCCTTTATTGTGGCTACATTGGGTTTATCGCTTGGCGTAACGTCGGCCTTCCTGTTTCCTGTGGCGGTTGGTGCTTCGGCCATCACAACGTTTACGACGCCTTATATGATTAAATTTTCAGGTGCAACGTATCAATGGCTTGAAAAAGCGCTTCCGCAAAAGCTTATAAACCGGCTAAATGAATACAGCGCCGAAACGAACAAAGCATCGCAAACAAGTGAATGGCGAATGTTTATACGTTCCACCGTTATCAATGCCTTCCTGCTAAGCATCATCGTGGTGGCTGTTATCATTTTTTCGTCGGTGTATATCGAGCCCTGGATAGAAAAATATGCAAATGGAAATTCGTTGGTATTAAAAATTGTGGCGTGTTTACTGACAGTGGCCATCTTAAGTCCTTTTTTGTGGGCGCTGGCTATCAAAACACCGTCTGTGGCAAACCGGAAGCTCATAAGCAACAATCAGTTGAAAGGAACATTTTATACTGTAAGATTATTTCGCCTTGCTTTGGTTGCGTTTTTTATTGGTTTTTTGCTTCACCGTTTTTTTAATGTTTACACCGGTATTGTTTTCACAGCCTTTATCCTCTCTTTGCTGGTCATCTTTTCCAAAAAAATACAGGCATTGTACACCAGGCTTGAGCGCCGGTTTGTATCCAATCTGAATGAAAGAGAAATTGAGACTTCGACGGTTAACCGAACGGAGTTGGCACCCTGGGATGCACACATTGCTCCGTTCATCGTTCCGCCAACAGCAACCTGCGTGGGGAAAACGCTTTTCGAATTAAGATGGCGTGAAACCATTGGCGTGAACGTGGTAATGATAAAGCGTGGTGACCAGCACATTGCGGCGCCTGGAAAAGAGCAAATGGTTTTTCCAAACGACGAACTATTGGTAGTAGGGACCGACCGTCAATTGCAAAGACTGAAGGTGCTTATGCGGCCGGAAGCTGACGAGTTACAAAACAATGTTGATGATGTAGTACTTTACCAATATTACATTAAGAAAGACAATGCACTGGCCGGAAAAACAATTCGGGAAACCGGGCTTCGGGAAAATCTAAGTGCGCTGGTGGTGGGAATTGAACGAAACAACAAACGGATCTTAAATCCTGAATCCGAAACGGTTCTGCAGGCTGATGATAACCTTTTTATTGTGGCAAACCCCAGGAAAATCAAGGACTTTCTTTCCCAATTTGAGAAAGGGGAAGGCTAACATAAGCGGTGAATTTGTTCGTTAAAACAATGCACTATGGGTAGAATCATTGCTGTAATCATTTTGTTCATAACACTGATTGTATGCGCTATTCTTTGGGAAAAAAGACACCAAACAGAGGCCCCTTCTTTTCAGCACGTTTCAGTGGACACATCAAAGGTGAAAAATACAAAGCAAGTGTATGTACCGGTGAATTGGCAAAGCAAAACAAAGAGTGGTGCGATGGCAACGAAGACAATTTTAAAGATTAGAAACACCAGTTTTTCAGATAGCATCTACGTAAGCCGCATTGGCTATTATGATATACAGGGTGTGCTGCTGAAAGATTTTATTGATTCGGCCTTGCTTGTCCGCCCCATGACGACCACAGAGATTACGGTAAAAGACAATGCGTTTAAAACCCGTGGTGATAATTTTATTGTGCAATGGCACTCGGCAGATTCGCTGCAAAAGCCACTCATCCAGGCTATTAGTCTGGATGCCCAAAACAAAGTGTTGGCAACCGAACAGGGAGTGATTATAACAAACCGTAGCAAAGGATCTCATTGATTCTTTTTTAGATCCTTCCATTGCTTTCTTTAGTAAGTTTGTAAAAATGACAGATAAGGTTATACACATTGCACGGCGTCGTTTGGTCAGGCATCTGGTTCTTGACATGCGTGATTGTTATACCTCGTCCTTCCCCGAATTCATTCCATTTTGCTCTGCACTTTATTATTTCTCCAGCTTTAAAAAGTTCGGATCTTCTTCTTTTTTAGCCGGAACACAACTCTCTTGGTAGGCACATTCCGGCTTTGCAATACTGTAACTCAATACTGAACCATACAGTTTGGTACCACTTGATTTTTACTGATTAAAATAAATGTCGGATGAAGTCTTTTTCCAGGGCTGTTCATTTGAACGAGAAGCTTTTCCGGGTTTCTTTTAATGAAATCTATGTTTCCGCAGGCAATAAATATTTTGCTACGATAACCGGCAAAGACGGAGGTTTGTATTCTTTCGAAATGAAGGAAATAGATGGCAAATGGCGAATCGTGAATGCTCCCAAACTACCGGGTTTTATTACAAATAACGAGGAAAAATTCTCTTGCATCATCAGGGAATTTTCAAAATCCTGGTTATTATAAAGTGGAAGCGATATGACTTATACAAGCAAGAACGAGAACATAAAATCAACACGCAGGCCATTGGCGTTGAAATGAGTGGGTTTCTTTAGCAATATTTATATGGATGAGAAATAAAATAAAAAACAGTTTGTATTGGGAGTGGAACGGGACTGATGTTTATCGTAATAGTTTGGGAACACAGGCGGCTTATCCACGGGCAATGCTCGTTCGGTTGTCATTCGAGGGCGGGCTACCGTGCTATTTTGATGTTAACGGTTGTTGAAAACCATTAATAAAGTGCTAAAGTGCGGACGAATAAAGCAATGAAAAAGGAAAAGATTGGTAACGCTTCAGTAAGTTATTTGCCCGTTTATTTTTCAAAGGCATTTAACCTACAATTACGATTTTATCTCCGGTTTCATTTGTATGTTTGTAGAAATGGCAAGGCAATATAACTATACCACAAAAAGAAAAGCGGTGGAGTATCTCTTACTCGACATGCGTGATAGTTATACCTGGTCGTTTCCTGAATTTGTCCCTTTTTGCTCGCATCTTTATTATTTCTCCAATCTCAAAAATTTCTAAGTAGCTCTCTTCTTCTTTTGTTTCTCCAAACGGAGGAGTGATTTGCGTGTTGGTTGTTTTCCTAACCATTTCATGCAAAAAAATGCCGTGCAACAAAATCAATAAATGTTTTCAAAGTGTGGAGTGCCGCGTAAGTACTTGCGCCTGTTTCACGATGTAGTGAGAAATCCGGTTCTGGTCTTGGGTACAACAGTATATCAATTGAAGCCAACGCTTTCATTGTTTCGGGTTTTATTGATGCTTTCGTTGCATGCAATCCATCATTGCCGACAACAAAAGAGTGCAATCTAATTTTCAATAACCAATCGAAATGTCAACCATTATTGTTGCCATGATTTTAACAGGCACGATGGCAGCCATTTGCCTTCTGCTTGCGGGCATCAAAAACAAAAAAAAACGCAAAGCCATGAATAAATTTCTTCAGCAGTTTAGCGAACTGGGAACGGTCTTCCATCTTACATTTTCCAGCCAGGAAGTATTGAAAAATTGTATCCTGGGTTTCGATGGTGTTCATCAAAAGCTACTGGTGTTAAAAAAACAGGGCGAAAGTACATTTCATTCGATTGTTATTGCCTTGCCTGATGTGAAAGAATGCTCTGTTAAAAAGCACTATGGCACGATAAAGAGGGGTGATTTGAAAAAGAGAAAGCTTGAACATTTCTTAGAGGCGATCGTGCTGCAATTTACGTTTGTAAATAGCCATCCGCCTGTAGAAGTGACGTTCTACCATCATTGCCATAACCATATTTTCGACATTTTTTTATTGGAGCAAAAGGCAAGGCATTGGCAAGCTTTCCTATCCAAGATGCTTGTCTCCGAAAAGCAGCAAGCGTAATTGCTTTTTATGGACAATCTTTAGTCCTCAATTGATTTTAGTTATCATTTAAATCATGTAATCATGAAAAAAGATTCGAAGCCTGTTTCAATAAAGAACATGATATTGTTTGTATTGGTTCTTTTGAATGCAATTATTATAAAAACTGCCTATACCGGTAACGAAAACTTGTATGGGTGGCTATTGCTTACAGTGCCGTTGTTGGTTGTTGCCATTTATGATGTGACACAACGGAAACACGCTATCCTTCGCAACTTTCCGCTTATTGGACACTTGCGCTATTTTTTTGAATCCATCCGGCCGGAATTGCGGCAATACTTTTTCGAATCGGACCTGGATGGAAAGCCTTTTAACAGGAGGCAACGCTCCATTGTTTATCAACGGGCTAAAAACGAAAAGCAGACCGTGGCTTTCGGGATGCAGGAAAACCCTGCAAATCCCGGGTACGAATGGGTTGCGCATTCTGTGTATCCGGTTACGATTCACAAGAAAGATTTAAAAGTTACCGTTGGCAACTACCAATGTTTGCAACCCTATCATGCCAGTATCTACAACATTGGTGCGATGAGCTACGGGGCACTGAGCAAAACAGCCATTGCATCGTTGAACGAAGGGGCCAAAATTGGTGGCTTTGCGCACAACACAGGCGAAGGTGGCATTAGTGAACATCACCTGAGAGGAGGTGATTTGATATGGCAGATCGGTACCGGCTATTTTGGTTGCAGAGATGCGAACGGGCAATTTAGCAGCATGGCCTTCCGGAAAAATGCTCTGCGTTCGCAGGTGAAAATGATCGAGCTAAAGCTATCACAGGGAGCAAAGCCCGGGCACGGCGGTATCTTGCCCGCCCAAAAGAACACACCTGAAATAGCGGCCATCCGTTTAGTGGTACCGGCCACCACTGTTCATTCGCCGGCCCGTCATGCGGAATTTGATACACCGGAAGGAATGGTAATGTTCCTGCAACTGTTGCGGGAGTTAAGCGATGGCAAGCCGGTGGGTTTTAAGCTTTGTATCGGGGATAAGCAGGAGTTCATAGAAATCTGCCATGCTATAGCAACATCTGGCATTATCCCCGATTTTATTACAGTTGACGGAGCTGAAGGCGGCACAGGCGCTGCGCCGCTTGAGTTCACCGACCACTTAGGCATGCCGCTGTATGATGCGCTGGCTTTTGCGAGTCGAACATTGGAATTATTTGACTTGAAGCAGCACATTAAAATCATTGCAGCCGGAAAGATCATTACCGGATTTGACATTGTGAAGGCGCTGGCGTTGGGAGCCTCGGCTTGTTACAGTGCAAGAGGAATGATGATGGCACTTGGCTGCATACAGGCGCTGATCTGCGACAGCGGCAAATGTCCGGTAGGTGTGGCCACACAAAATCCAGCCTTGTACAAAGGACTGCATCCTGCCGATAAACGAATCCGGGTAGCCAATTTTCATGCAAACACCATCAAAGCCACAAAAGAGCTAATGGAAGCCTGTGGCTTTAAAGACATCGAAAGCATTCGGCCATCAAAATTCTTTCGAAAAATGAACGAGCAGGAAACCCAAAGCTTTGAACAGATCTATTTCTCTGCAAAGGAAAGCCTGTTAAAAAATAATTTTCATTCATTTTTAAACTAAGGATTATGCGCAACATACAAGAACAACTTCTGTTGACGAAGAACGATTATGAAACCATTGTGGCTTATTTAAAAAACAGCTTTGGTACAGCCACATTTAACCGGCAGGATGCCGAAGAACTGGGAGCCGAATTAAAAAAAGTAACGGTGGTGAGAAAGGAAGAACTACCGTCCGATGTGGTGCGACTGAATTCGGTGGTTACCATCCGCGATGAAAAGGCAAAGAAGACGATGCAGGTAATGTTGGTAACCCCCGATAAAGCCGATATCAAAGAGAAAAAGATCTCCGTTCTGTCGCCGGTTGGTACCGCCCTGCTTGGCTACCGAAAAGGCATGAAGGTAAGATGGCAGGTGCCTGCCGGAAAGAAAACCTTCACCATCCTGGATGTTAACGATGGTTTCCCTGAATCCCTTTCATCGTTGAAGACAGCGTTATGATAGCCATACTCATTTACTATCGTTGGAAGCAGGGTGCTTATCGTAGACAGGAGACGTAAAAAGTTAATTGCTATTGTGCACAATGAACCAGTAAACTCTGAGCCTCTTTACTATTGATTTCTGAAACCGGGGGTATAGAGGAAAAAGTATGAGAGTATGGCAAGAAAACTTTTCTGTGTTAAAACACAAAGGACAATGTATTTTACCGGTTTTGTTTCTTTGGCAACATTGGTGGCCCAAAGCCGGTATTTTACAATTTGATCGCATAAAGACAGCTTAATTAAAAAAACAAATATTTTAGTTGGCAAGAACAAAAAAAGAATGAAACAATCGTTTAGTGGCATATCAATTTTTTTTGCTTTGCTTGTTGCTTCGGAAAGCTTTAGCCAAAACAAGATTGACCGCTATGACCTGGTGAATCGCCATAATGTTATTGTGAGAAACGTTGATCCTCTTTCTCCTTTAACTGTAGGCAATGGGGATTTTGCATTTACCTGCGATGTCACGGGCTTTCAATCTTTCGAAGAGTATTATTACAAACAGGGGATTGCATTGGAAACACGTACAACGTGGGCCTGGCATTCGTTTCCAAATACAAAGCACCTGCACTTAGAAGACGCAATGAAGCCACAGGATTTTCATGGCCGCAAAATTTTATACCCAAGCTTAGAGAGAAGTGAGGCCGGTGAATACTTTCGGCAAAACCCACACCCCGTTGCGATGGGACAAATAAGCCTGGTTACAAAAGGTGGAAAATCCATTGATCTCTCATCCATAAGTAACGTAAGTCAAAAGCTGGATTTATGGCAGGGACTGATAACAAGTACGTATAAAATTAACGGGCAACCGGTAATTGTTGAAACAGTTAGTCATCCTGAAAAAAGCCTTGTGGCTTTCAAAATAAAATCGTCTCTTTTAAAAAGTGGTGATTTAAAGCCTGCTATTCGTTTTCCTTATGCATATGATCTGACGATTAAAAACAAGCCTCCCTTGGATTGGAGTAAACCCGATCAACATTCCACAACAATCATTAAAGACAACAACAACTACCTTGTTTTAAGGAGAACAATAGACAGCAGCCGTTACTATGTGAGATTGCATTGGAAGGGTGACGGCAAATGGAAAAAGAGCGAAGAACACCAGTTCTTTTTAGAGAATCTTGATACGGACAGTTTGGAATTTGTTTGCGAGTTTGACAGCATCAATGCAAAAGCCAATTTGTTTTCTTTTGATGCTACTAAAAAAGCCAGTGCAATGGCATGGAAAGCCTACTGGACAAACGGTGGAGCGATAGACTTTTCCGGTAGCAAAGACCCACGAGCCAATGAATTGGAGAGAAGGACCGTATTGTCTCAATACTTAATGAAAGTAAATTATGCCGGTTCATTTCCACCGCAGGAAACCGGCTTAACCAACATTAGCTGGTATGGCAAGCACAATTCGGAAGTCTATTGGTGGCACGTAGCACAGTTCTACCAATGGAACCGAACGGAGTTGTTGGAGAAAAGTTTTCAGTGGTATAAAAAGATCTTGCCGCTGGCAAAAGCGGAAGCGAAAAAAGAAGGTTTTAAAGGCGCACGATGGCCGAAAATGGCAGGCATTGATGGCCGCCCAAGTCCCGGAAGCATCAACCCTTTTATTATCTGGAACCAGCCGAATCCCATTTATCTTGCCGAGTTAATTTATCGTGCCCGCCCCACACGGGCAACGCTTGACAGGTATAAGGAAATTGTTTTTGAATCGGCTGCGTTTTTAGCTTCCTATGCTTTTTACGACGCAAGTACGAACCGCTACATTCTGGGGCCTCCTGTAAAAAGTGTCAATGAAAAGAGTCCTGAGAACAATACACAGAATCCAAGTTTTGAACTTGCACAATGGTACTACGGACTAAAGGTTGCGCAGGACTGGCGGAGCAGGTTGGGTATGCAAAAAGACAAGCACTGGGACGATGTACTAAAACGGCTGTCGAAATTAACGGTAAGGGAAGGAAAGTATGTTGAAATTGAATCGGAACCGGACATGTATGAACACACAGGCGGGTTGTCGTCGGCGATGATCATGGCACTTGGGTATCTTCCGAAAACACCAATGGTTGATGAACAAATCATGAAGCAAACATTTGATGCCATCGTAAAACGCAATGGGCTTAATTCGTTCGTAAGTTGGAGCATGGGCAAAGGAGCTATGACAGCGGCAAGACTTGGCGAACAACAAACTGCAGTTGATATTTTATGCAACGACTCAAAAGAAGCAACATTTTTAAATAACGGGCATGTACAAAGAGCAAAAGAGCCCTTGGGTGTTCCTGCTTATCTGCCTGTAAACAGTTCTTTTTTGGCTGCTGTTGCATTAATGGCAGCAGGGTGGGACGGGGCGCCGAAAATAAAAGCACCCGGCTTTCCGCAGGATGGAAGTTGGCGTATAAAAGTGGAGGGGTTAAATAAGCTTCCATAAACACAAGCAGTTTTAATTAATCTGCAACGCATACTTGAAGAAGAGGTAAAATAACAGCAACCACCAAGCTTGCAGGATGTAGAAAGCTGGTTGCTGTGACTGAAAGCTAAGCATTGACCAAGCCAAAGGATGCCGGTTCAATAAAATTCTTTATTCCTCTGGTAACTTGGAACTTATGCTGTTGTCTTTCTGCATTCCTTGGATTTTCGCAGCGTTGTGATGATTTTTGTAACTTTTCTTTCTGAACTTCTCTATTAAATATATCCTGTTGAATCAACGAAGGCAACACTACAAACAGTAAAGAATTTATTGGTTTAATATTTATAATGAATAACATGGAAGAAATCGTCAAAATCAAAGCCATTGAAAATGTTACGCATGATGTGAAGCGTTTCCAATGCGAAAAGCCTGCGGGTTATCATTTTGTTCCGGGCGAAGGGCCAAGGCCACCTTCTCCGGGGTGACATTTGTCGCAATGGTTCATGAACGCTCTTTCGCCGTTGGCAATGGCTTCATTGGCCGGAACAAATGTTTGCTGCGTTAGTGGTTCTGCTTTTCGGCCTGCGCAAGCGGAAAGAATGATCAGCAACGACGCAATACATACTGCCAGCAACAGAACAATTTTTTTCATGGCTTACTGTTTTGATATCTTCCAAATGGTGCCGGTAGTCATTTGCGGCTGCGGACCTTGGGCAGTCATTTTTACAAGCCCAAAATCCACCACATACAAAGCATTTCCCTGCGAATTAAATTTTACGGAAACCGGTCTTTCCAAGCCGCCTTTATTCAACCACGTTGCGGGTCCGTTCCGCTTGCCTTTGTTCACAGCAAAATCTTTTATCACGCCTGTGTTTACATCTACCCGCACAACTTTAAAGCTAACCGGAAATTCAACCTTACCCGTCTTTGGAGACATGTCGCCAAATTCTGCTACAAAAGCTTCACCGGGGTAACCAAAATCATTGCTCTTTGAAAAATCAATTCCGTTTGCGGAAGAGTGCACACCGAAAATGGCTGCCGGTTTGGGTGGTGTGTTTGGATAGGCTCGCAAAAGCGATTTGACAGCTTCTTTACCCGGCACTTTAAAGTCTTCATCATCTGCTACCGGTTTTCCTGCGGAGAAATCGGGCCAACCGTACCAGATATTTTGTTTGATTTCCCATAACACATCGCCGGCACCAAACACAGGGGGGAGCCCCTGTCATCGAAACCATTTTCGGTAACAAACAATCGTCCATCGGGTGCAGTGGCCAAACCAAATGGATTGCGAAATCCCCATGCTCCAGTTCAGCATTGCCGCCACTGATTGGAATTCGCATGATGGCTCCGTTGCAAGGCACCATCCCTTTAATTGTTTGTCCTATGGTCGTGGATGTTCGTAAGCCGAATAAGCACCTGTTGTAGTTTGATCGTTTAGGTCCTCGGTCAATACATTGAATGTTGTATAGTTTTGTCCTTTCAGTAGAACGTCTTTACAAGGAATATCGTGAAAATCTTTTCTTCGCAGCAGCCATCCAAATTCTTTGTTGTCTTTTCCTACAACGGCCGAATTGGTAGCTGTGCCTTGTCCAAAATAAATATAGCCGTCTTTGATAACCGGCCCGTTGGTATGATGATCGCCAATGCCTGGCAGGTTTGCAATGAGTGGTGTGGCGTTTCCATCTTTTGCAATTTTTAAATTCTCCCGCCTTCCTGCTCACCACCTTCTGCCACATAAAAAGCATCCTTGTGCCAGGTAATGCCTGTCCACGGCCCGTTGCGTGTGCCTTTGGCAATTTGTGTTGTTTTCCCATCTGCAGTCACCCCAACAGTTTTGGCTCACCCCATACTGCGCCATACGAATAACCAGCTTCAATTACATAAAGGTTGCCTTCGTCATCAAATGTACAGGCCGTAGGAAAGCTGAGGGCAGAAGTTACCGGTTCTATTTTGAATCCTTTCGGTACGGCAATGTCGTTGGCGTTGATTGTTCTTGCAGGAATGGTCTCAATTTGACCACCGCCCTGCGATTTTCTCATGCGATAGCAAGAACGGCTGATACAAGTAAAAAACAAAGGAGCAGGTAAAGCGTTATGGTTCTCATACACAGAGCTTAGATCGTGAAGAATAAAACTTATGCCATATACTTCGGGCTGCCATAAACAATTCATAATAACCTATCTGTAACCGGGTATGAAATAATCTTGCATTGCTACAACCTATAACAGAGTGGTTGGCATTACGAAAGGTTACAAGCAACAGGAATTTTACCAGAACCTACAACGCATCTTTTTATATCAAGATGCAATCGACAGTGAGGATCTATTGACAATCAATGGCATGCTTTGCTGAAGCCGCTGGTCTAACAGTTTCTCGCATAAAAATTGTAACCTTTTTACACAGAAGTAACTCTACTCTTTAAACAGGTTTTTATTAAAAAGCCATACAAAAATTAACTTTAAAAAGTAAAATCATGAGTACAGTTACAGCAAATTATGCAGGTGAAGTCCACGAAGCCAGAACCATCCCATCAGCAGTTGACCGGGTGACAACGATATTGCGATTAACGTATGGGTTGGTACCGATTGTTGCCGGCGCAGATAAGTTCACCCATATACTTGTCAATTGGGACCAGTACTTAGCGCCTGCTGTTGCCAATATGCTTCCGTTTGCTCCGCACACATTCATGTTAATTGTTGGTGTGATAGAAATTGTTGCGGGCCTTATTGTTTTGGCGAAACCAAAAATCGGAAGCATTATTGTTTGTCTTTGGTTGCTTGGCATTGCTATTAATCTCGTAATGAGCGGCCAGTATTACGATGTGGCCGTTAGGGATGCCGTGATGGCAATCGGTGCTTTCTCGCTGTTTACGTTGAGTCGTGAAAGAAGGGGATAACCTTGTTTTCATAGCTTAAAGAAAGGAAGGCAATGCAGGTAAAATTGAAGATGAAATGTCTATCGCTGATTACGCATTGATCGGTAATTGCCGGTCTGCGGCTTTGATTTCAACATTTGGTTCCATTGACTGGTGTTGCCTTCCTGAATTCCATTCACCCGGCATCTTTGCCTCCCTTTTAGATGATGAAAGAGGAGGGCTTTTTTTCATTCAGCCTGCTTTTTCTTTTCAATCAACACAGCACTATTTACCGCAAACCAATGTTGTTGAAACAATCTTTGAAAACGAACAAGGAAAAGTGCGACTGCTGGACGCTTTTGTTGCTTTGGAAGAAGAACAAAAAATGGCTGCTCTTTTTCCCGACCATGAAATCATTCGAATCGTAACAGGCATTTCCGGAACAGTAAAACTAAAATGGGAATATGCGCCACGAATCTATTATGGCAAGTATTCTCCCAAGCTAAAGAATTGCAGAAAACTCGGTGTCCAATTTTCTTACAAAGAGAACACGTTTATTCTGCAAAGCACCTTGGAGGAAAATGAATTTCATTGTACTCGTGAAAGAGCGGCCGGCGAATTTCTTCTTTACGAAGGGGAAAGCATCATCTTTTCGTTAAGCTGTTCCAGTCAGGGCCCTGCTATCATTCCCGAAATTAAAACGACGGGGCAAGAGAGAATGCAAAAGACAATAAACTATTGGAAAAGTTGGATTGGTCAATGCAAATACAAAGGCATTTTTCAGGAACAGGTTTTCAGAAGTGCATTGACATTAAAACTTCTCACACATGCTCCTTCGGGAGCCATCATTGCAGCACCGACAACATCACTTCCGGAGGAGCCTGGCGGGGTCCGCAATTGGGATTACCGTTACTGTTGGTTGCGGGATGCTTCTTTTACTGTAAGGGTATTAACCAAGTTGGGATACGAAGAAGAGGCAAGTGCTTATATGGATTGGATACTTCATGCCACCCATTTAACACGTCCCAGGCTTCAGATAGTTTACACTGTTTTTGGCGATGCGAAACTTAACGAGAAGCGTTGTGACTGGCTAAAAGGTTACAACAACGCAAGGCCTGTTCGTATAGGCAATGCTGCACACAAGCAATTTCAGTTGGATGTTTACGGGGAAGTGCTGGATGCTGTTTACACATATGCCAAATTGGGAAAAGACTTTTCCAAAGCTTCTCAAAGCTTTATCATTGGTCTTGGCAAAACCATTTGCCAACAATGGAAGCAACCAGACGATGGCATTTGGGAAGTTCGTTCAGGAAAGGTCCATCACACGCATTCAAAAGTAATGGCCTGGGTTGGGCTGGATAGATTGATAAAACTTTGCCGGCGTTATAACTGGCGCAATGCTCCTGTAAAAGAGTTTGAGGAAACAAAACAACAGCTCAGGGAGGAGATCGAACGTTTTGGTTTTAATCAGCAACAAAAAGCCTATACAAGAGAATTTAAAGGAAGCAGTGCAGATGCTTCCCTTCTTGTTCTTCCGTTGGTTGATTATTGCGAAGCATCTTCTCCCCGAATGAGCTCCACCCGGAACTACATTTTCCAGCAATTATCAAAAGAGGGATTGATCTATCGTTACCGGAAGGTAGATGATGGTTTGCAGGGAGGAGAAGGTGCATTTGCTATTTGCAATTTTTGGTTTATTGAGAACTTAGCAAAAGTGGGTGAAGTAGAAGATGCGATTCATCATTTCAATCAGCTAACGAAATATGCAAATCATGTGGGATTGTTTTCGGAAGAAATTGATCCGCATACAAAAGAACTTTGGGGCAACTTTCCGCAAGGCTTTTCGCACATTGGTCTGATCAACGCAGCGTTGACAATCAATGAAGCTTGTCAACAAACAAAAAATGCTTATGCACATCGCTAACATTATACTATGGGGTTTCGCAGCAACGATTGTTTTAACCACCATCCTGGCTGTAGCGAAGCCCTTGGGTTTGTCACGAATTGACATTCCATTTTTATTGGGAACGATGTTTACGAACAACCGGAACAAAGCTCCTTTTTTGGGATTGCTGTCTCACTTCGTCATCGGTTGGTTTTTTGCCTTTCTTTATGCAGCCGTATTTGAATCGTCCGGTATAAAGAGCTGGCGGTTTGGTATGCTCATTGGTTTTATACATGGTTCATTTGTTTTATCCGCTGGACTGCAAGTGATCAGTGCTTTTCATCCCCGGATGGCGCATCCTTACCAGGGCCCTACGCCTACCAAACAATTGCAGCCGCCGGGTTTCTTTGCATTAAACTATGGCAAGGGCACACCTTTCGTTACGCTGCTGGCTCATCTTGTTTATGGTGCGATGCTGGGCATTTTTTATTGATGACAAAGAAGCCTTTCGCATCGAGACCAAAGAAAGATTAAGATCAATGGCATTTGCGAAAGGGCAAAGAAGGTGGAAAAATAAGAAGGCAAGCAACAAATGATTTGTGCATCGGGCGGAGAAGCAATTGCTGCTATCAAAGCCCTGATAAAATTTGCTACCTATTCCCGCCAAGTTCTAACAACTTCTTTCGGTAAACACCCCAGATTGTGGGATTGGAATAAGTGCCAGGACCCGTGGTTTTGTCGGCGACAGGCAATAAAACATAGCGTCCTTTTTTTACATTTTTATCTCTTCGTCCAGTATATGAAGCTCTGGCGGATTAACCTGGTCATCTGCCGAATTCACTGCAAACAAGGGTGCCTTGATGGCTGTTAAATGTGGTGAAGGGTTGTAATCTCTTAAAGCGTCGAATTGATAAATCACATCGTTTGCATCCAACGAAGCAAAGTAGCGGTTTCCATTGCAGCAAGCATGCTATCGGCTTTGCTTTTTGTGGGTGCGGTTTTTTGCCATTGCAAAGGACTGCTCACCATAAAAATCAAAGAAGAAATCGCACCGTGCAATCCTGCTTTCGGTTCTTCTTTGTATTCGCCGCCTTTCCACTCCGGGTCCGTTTCAATCAGATCAATGGCCATCTTTCGTATCATGCGGTTTCGGCATGCAATTTCTACGGGCAAACTGGCTAACGGCAGTAAAGCATCCATAAAATCAGGGTAAGTGTATCCCCATATCCATGTGCGCATACCGCCCATAGAAGTGCCCATCACCAAACGCAGATGATTTACACCCAAATGAAAAACAAACTGAAAGGCATTGAGCGAAGTGATTCTGTTGTGATGGGCCCACACAAAACCTTATTCCTGCCATTTGGTTCGGGAACTGTGTTGCGAAAAGATGGAAAGCCTATCGTTTTCTGCGAAATAGATGAATGGAAAGAGAACTACGAGTGAAAAGAAAGAACGGTAATTCCGTTGAACAATGTGGGCTGCAAAATGACCTTTGAGTTTCCAATTTCTTTCTCTTAAAACCGGCGAATCAACTACCTGAAAAGAGGGATTTGTTTGCAAATTAGTAAGGCCCGCCATTGTGAGCCTTTCAATAGAATGAAAATTATGTGCCCCACATTGGAGAATTATCGAACCAATACAAGGAAGAATTACAGTATTTATACAAGCCGAAGGTTGTCCTCATCTGTTAGAAAGACCTTAAACCTCCAAATATACCTCGGCATACTACCACATAATCTCTACTAATGGCTTTACCTTATGTTCATGTGTTATGTCATTGAGATTAACTTTTTTATTCCGGTAAATGGCTATATTGCGACGAACTCAGATAGACAGCTTGGCGTTGGAACAGGGTGGTTTTGTTATTTGTGTTGCACCGCTAAATAGATTTTAGCAGGTTATTCTAAGTAAATCATTTATCCAATTAGTCCAAATGAAAAATACTCCTAATCGTGTAATTAGTTCTGCTTCTCTATCTGCCCGAATGGATCAGGATTTGTCCGGCATTCAGAATCTCCTTGAATTTTCTCCCGATGTCGTTTGTGCTCTTGATAAAGAAGGCCGGTTTCTTTACGTCAGTGCTGCCGCAAAAGCAGATTGGGGGTACGATTCCGTTGAACTTAAAGGAACTTGCCTGCTCCATTTTGTTGTTGAAGCAGACCAGCTACAAACAAGGCAGATGCTGGAGGCGGCGAGAAGCCGCCTTGTTTCTACCTCCTTTCAAAACCACTTCCGGTGCAAGGATGGTAGCATTAAACCCTTTCTGTGGTCGGTGAAATGGAATGCCAAAGAGGAAGTATTGTATGGCACTGCACGAAACGGTGCGGAAGCGGCGGCTGCTGAAGAAAGAGCAAAAAAATACGAACAGCGGCTCTACATGGCTTACAAACTGGCAAAGTTGGGCTGGTGGGAATGGAATATTCATGGTGAACAAATTGATGCTGCAGACGAACTATATGAACTATATGGAATCAGCAAAGAGCAATATCCCGTTTTCAGCACAGGTGTATATCTGTCATTGGTTCATCCCGATGACCTATCCTTTGTAATGGAGAATGTAGCCACCTTTTGGAAAACGCCATTCCACCAATACCGGCACAGGGTACGAAAGCCTTCCGGTGAAATCATTTACGTGGAGCTGAATGTGCAGACAATAAGAGACGAGAACGAAAACGTTGTTCAAATACAAGGAACAGTAAAAGACGTTACTGAAAAACACAAATACGAGGAGGAGTGCAGCACATTAGACCGGAAACTTCAGCGGGCTAAGAATAATCTTTTGATGGCGCTGGAAAGCATGTCGGATGGCTTTTGCACAATGGACCGGAACTGGACGTTTACCTATATAAATGCAAGAATGGCTGCCATGATAGGCGACAAAGAGAAAACGTATTACATTGGAAAAAATATATGGGAATGTTTTCCCGAGGCGGTCGCCACTAAGTTTTACGCCGAATATCGCCGGGCGGCCGAAGAAAATATTCAGACAACCATCGAAGATTATTATGCGCCGTTAGACACATGGTTCGAGGTAAGTGTCTATCCTCATCCACGTGTATTGTCTTTTTACATGAGGGATGTCAGCAAACGCAAACGGCAGGAAAGAGAACTGCGCCTGAGTAATGAGCGTTTCCATTTGGTGACGCAGGCTACCAGCGAAGCTATCTGGGATTTGAAGATAGAGGAGCAACAGATAGAGTGGGGTGAAGGGTTATGTACCCTATTTGGCTATCACCCCGACGAATTGAAAAAGAATATTGATTTTTTAATCGAATGTATTCATCCGGACGATAAAGAAAGAGTTGCAGCAAAGTTCAATAAGGCTATTTCCGAAACCGAAACAAATTGGGCAGATGAATTTCGATTCCGCAAAGCCGATAATTCTTATGCTTATGTTCTGGACAAAGGATTTATCATTCGAGACGAACACGGTAAAGCCATTCGCATGGTGGGAGCTGTTCAGGATACTACCGAACAAAAGAAGCAGGAGAAACGGCTGGAGTTTATTGCCAAAGCAACTTCCGAAGTGATTTGGGAAAGAGACATTGATTCGGAAGAAGTATTTGTCAATGCAGAGAGGTTTAGAGAGCAGTTCGGTTATGAATTGAAAGGCAACTCGCTTCCACGGTCATTTTGGCTCGAAAACATACATCCCGAAGATGTGCAGGCAATAGATGAAAACAGAAAATACGCCTTGCAGCATGGCTTGGATTTTTACCTGAACGAATACCGCTTTCGAAAAGCTGACAGAAGTTGGGCTTACCTGAAAAACCGTGTTTACATTATCAAAGATTTTGCAGGCCGGCCAATTTCGTTTTTGGGAGCCATAGAAGATGTGACCAGCCAAAGGCTGTTCGAAAAAGCACTGCTGGAAAGTGAAAAAAGCTACCGTCAGTTATTCAACAATGCACCCCTGCCCACCGTTATTTTCGATGCAAAATCGCTTGCTATTTTGGATGCCAACAATGCAATCGTCGAGCAGTACGGGTATAGCCAGGAGGAATTGCTTTCTATGACGATCCTTGACGTGCATCCCAAAGAAGAACACGAACGCATTTTCGAGGCTGCAAAGAAAATAAAGCCGTTTACCAGAAATGATCTTGGTGTCATTCAGCATGTAAAGAAAAACAAGGGAAGGATACTGGTTGAAGTGTCTGCGACGCCAATTCATTACAAAGGCAAAGCAGGCTTGCTGGCCACGGCCAATGATATTACAGAAAAAGTAAAGTTGCAGAAGCAATTGATAGAAGAAAAAGTGAACCATCAGAAAAACATTACAAAGGTCACCATTGAGGCGCAGGAAAAAGAACGAAGCGAGATTGGCAAAGAGTTGCACGATAATGTAAACCAAATGCTGGCAGCAGCAAAGCTGTACGTGGAAAACCTCCGGCACGTTACAACGCAAAACGATTATTTTATTGATCAGAGCATTGCGTTGCTCAACAGATCCATCAATGAAACCCGGCGATTATCACATGCTCTTGTAACACCTACTTTCAAAGATGCAGGTCTCAAGGAAAGCCTGCTGTCATTGGTTGCAATGTATCAGGAATTAAAGACGTTTGAAATCCGAGCTATTTTTGATTTCGAGGAAGAACAAATAGAAGCTGGCCTTGGACTTACCATCTATCGTATTCTTCAGGAGAGCTTTAGCAATACAGTGAAATATGCAAAGGCCACTCTTGTTTTCGTCAACATCTGGTTTCAAAAGAGAAAATTGCGTATTGCCTATACAGACAACGGTGTTGGCTTTGACCCCGCCATAACAAAGAAAGGCATCGGCCTGAAAAATATTGTTAACAGGGCTGGAGCTTACAAAGGAAAAGTAAAGATTGCTGCATCGCCGAATGGCGGATTTGAATTGAATGTGAGTTTTCCGCTTGAGGAAAGCTAATTCCTTTTCAAAAAAGGAAATAAAAAAGCTCCGAATTTTCGGAGCTTTTTTATCATGTGCCCAGGACTGGAATCGAACCAGCACACCCGTGAAGGCGGCAGATTTTGAGTCTGCTGCGTCTACCAATTCCGCCACCTGGGCAAAGAACGTTTGATATTGATGTTGCCGGTTTGAAATAAAAGGCAAACACCCAATTTCAAATATCAAATTCTTCGGGGGTGCAATGATACAACATTCCCTTTAATTGTTTGTTTCGCTGCGCAAAAAATTTTAAAAATTTACACTACCGGCAACAGCTTTTCTTCGGTAGTAGTAATCTCCGGATGACCCGCCAAATAATCTTCAACACTTTCATACTTCTGTCAATTGGTGCCAAAAAGCCAAGGATTGCAAATTAAATCATCTTTCGTTTCTGAAAATTATCTTTAGTTTACGGTTACAATTTTAACTTGCCAGCTTACAAATAATGGTAGTACGAAAAGAAACTTTTACCGATGCTGAATTGATTAGCAATCTGGTTACTGATGAAGAAACCACCGCTTCGCTGAAGTATCTGTACCGCGAAAACTTTACGTTTCTCAGCCGGTATATTATTAACAACAGCGGAAGTGAACAAGATGCAGAAGATATTTTCCAGGAAGTAATGGTCGCTTTTATTCATTTGTTAAAGGCCGGAAAATTTCGGGGCGAATCGAGCATAAAAACCTTTCTTTTTTCGCTGAACAAGAATATCTGGCTGAATGAATTAAAGCGCAGGGGCCGGGCTGCCGCAAGGGAAGAAAAGTACGAGAAGAAATTGAACCGGGAAGAAATAACGGTTGACCTGAACATGGAACTGCAACAAACCAAACAACAGTTGATGCAGACCATAGATGCTCTGGGCGAAAATTGTAAAAAGATTTTACTGCTCTTTTATTTTGAAAACAGAAGCATGAAAGAAATTGTAGAAGAACTACCGTATGAAAACGAACAGGTGGTCCGGAATAAAAAAAGCAAATGCCTGAAAAAACTGGAATCACTGGTAACAGGCAATCAGCGCTTATACGAACAACTGAAAACCTATCTACATGGATGATTTAGTACACAACGAAAACCTTCTGATGCGTTACCTGGATAATGAACTGTCCACCGAAGAAAGGAGCGCAGTGGAACAACGCCTGCAGTCCGACGAGGCGTTCAGAAACCAACTGCTCAATTTGCAGGTAGCCATTCAGGCCATAAAGCAATGGGGTACTACACAGGTTGTGGCCGATGTGCACCGCCAAATGATGCAGGAACTAAAGGCCGAAAAACCCGCTGCGAAAGTCATTGGCATTAGCAAAGCGGTGAAATACACGATGGCCGTTGCCGCCTCTGTTTTGGTGTTGTTCATCGGTGTTCGCCTTTTCCTGAATACGCAGGCTTCACCCGATAAACTTTACAACCAAACCTTTGTTGATTATGATTTAACTCCCCCAAGGGGAGACGCTAACCAGGTTTCAACAATTGAGAAGCTCTATCAACAAAAAAATTATAGTGCTGTTGTATCCTCGGTCCATTCCCTGCAGCTAAGCGGGAAAGATAGTTTGCTAACAGGCCTTTCCTATTTGCACAACAACAATTTTTCTGCAGCCGTCCACTGGTTTCATGCTTTGGCAAGCAGACAAAACGAGTACCAGCAGGATGCTGAGTTCTACTTATCCCTGAGCTACTTGAAGAACAAAGAATACAGCAAGGCGCTACCACTGATGCAAACAATTTATCAAAACCCGTCGCATCTCTATCATCAGCAGCTTTCTGCCGATGTGATTGAAGAAGTGAAAAAGTTAAATGAGAAATAACCGGTTCTATCTGCACGTGAATAACTACCGTCCCGCTTTGCGGGACTTTTTTATGAACAAAAGCGTTAGCAGCACCATTGCCAGCCCGGCAATCAAAAACCATTGCCCCTGCAATTTTTTTTCTGCATTCACATCACCAATAAAAATCAGGTGCGACCAATAGTAGGGTTGTTTTAGCCGTGGATGAATGGATTTGTCGTTTAGGTAATCAAGCTTGGCTTGCCGAACGGCTTCGGTAATGGAAAAATTCTTGTCCAGATAGCGGTGAATCCGGGTTGTCAAATACGCCGTTGAAAAATCATCAGCTTTCCACAACGACGTAATGATATTGGAACAGCCGGCATAGGTGAAGGCACGGCTTAGGCTCATGATACCTTCGCCTTTTACAAAATGACCTGCACTGGTTTCGCAGGCACTCAAAATCACCAAATCGGTTTCGCGTAACGGTAAATTATAGATCTCCTGTTCGTACAGCAAATGATCTTGTTGCCGCGGCGAGAAGGCGATATAAGAAAGGTTTTCTGCTTCATTGTTCACCACGGCATGTGTAGCCAAATGCACGATTTTAAAGGCACCGCAATTTTGTAAAAAATTGCTTTTTGTTGCGCTGGTATCCAGGAACGTTTTTCCGTTCAGAGTCTCTACTTCGTGCTTTGAGTTCACCAGTGTTGTTAACGCACCGGATGAATCCTCCGTGAAAGGCGCAAACGACAATATAGGAGCATCCGCCAATTCTGTTTCGTCTCTTTTTAACAGGGCTGTCGAATATTGGTATTGTACAGCCACCTGCTCAATCAGGTACCGGCCTTCTTTGTTTTGCAAACTTTCAAAGGGCAGGTAGTTTAAAATTTCGTCGGGGATAATGATTAACTGCTTTGTTTTTTGGAAGGGAACATCGCTTAAAAGAAGCGAATAAAAATCGTTTTTATGCAGGTCTGTTATTTTGCCGGAAGGATTTTTTAATTGGGTCAGAAAGCTATCCAATGCCTCGTGAAAATTTTCGGGCAACGAACGCTGAAAACAGGTAACGTCTTCGGGAGTAATCACCAGCGTGGTAATTTTATTTTCGAAGAGATGATAGGAAACCAATGTTGAACTTTTGGTCAGCAACGAAGCTTGCAGGGTGGCAATGGAAGGAACATTCGTTTCCTTGATATTGCCCTGTTGATTGATTTTCTCCTGCACCTTGCTTAGTTGTATTTCATAATCGCGGATGCTTTGGTTGATGGTTGTTTGCTGGAGGCTGTCGGTAACCTGTGCGGCACGGATGGAAAGCCGGGTGATGTTGGATTTGATAGTTTGCTCTTCTTTCAAAAGTGGCGACTGTGTGGCGGCCAGCAGGGTACTGATTTGCCGACTCAATGCCAGTGCCGTGGCTTTGTTCTGCTGATCGAAAAGATAAAGCGATTCAAGGTATTTTTTGTCTCCTGTTTGCTTGTATAACGCAAAAGCAATATCAATGGGTTTGTTGTGCACTGCATATTTGATCTTACCCAAAAACAACCGTGCTTCATCACTCTCGTAAGTTCGTTCCACATATTCAATTAGGTGAAAGGCCGATTGATAGGCAGCCAAAGCCTGGATATTCGGCGACAATGAGCCGGACTGCTGGTAAAGCAACTGCAAGGCTTCTGCTTTGGCAACCAGGGTTTGAAAAAGATTGATGTAAGAAAAAGCTCCGCTAAACCTCTCCGGGTTTGCTTGTACAGCCGTGTCTGTAAAAGCAGGATAAAAATGATGCAATGCCTGTTGATAAGAATGCAATGCCCTGGAAGGATGGCCGGTGAGTTTTTCCAGGTCACCATAGGTTTTTAATGTTCTTCCGTAGTCAATGCTTAGATTGTTGTTGTTGTAAAGCAGGTTTTTTTGCACAGCCAGTTGCAGGTATTTTTTTGCAGAGTCCAGCATCCTGGTGGTTAGAAAAGCATTGGCAATATCGTTGCACAAACCAACAGCTAAGGCTGAGTTGTACTGTACCCGTTTAAAATAAACAAGGGCCTGTTTGGGTGCACCCAGCGATAATTGAATCAGGCCTAAATGATTGTTGATCTCGTTTTCGAAAGATGTTTCTTCGTGTAACAAAGCCTGGTAAATTGAATTGGCGCCGTTGTAGTCTTCTAATTTTTGCAACGTTGCGGCCAGGTTTAGCTGGTAATTTACCCGTAAGGCGTCGTAAGAAGGATTGCCGGGCGAAAGCACTTCGGTTGCCCGTAAGAAATAATTTTTTGCTTGTTTGTAGTTCCCGTATTCATAGTAAATACTGCCCAAAATATTGTAGAGCCGTTCGCTTTCCTGAAGTTCCAAATGGCTTTGTGCCTGGATGCTTTCTGCCTGTTTTAAATACTGAATGGCCGAATCAAGTTTGTTTTGCCGCGTATAAATAAGCCCCGACAACATATACGGCCGAAACAAAAACGAATCGTTCAGTTGTGGTAGTTTTCGTTTTATGTCAATGGCTGTGTTGTAAAAAGAGAGGGCAGTGGTAAGGCTGTCAAAATAATGTGCTAACTCGCCTGCTTTCAACAAAGCAAAAAAGCGTAAAGAATCAATTTGTGCAACGTTTTTAGGTGCCGTCTTTAGAAAAACAATGAACTGGTTCAACGCTTGCCGGTTCAGGGCTTCTTCTTCCGCCTCGTTGCTCTTTTTTTCTGAATTGAGTTGTAAAGCTTTTTGATAATTGTTGTCGGCTTCCTGATAAAGTTGAAGAGCGTCCGTACCAAGGCGGATTTGAGAAAGGGCACAAACAAATACAGTAATTGCAGCCAGGAAAAAAGGAAAAGCAATACGACCCACCGTGTAAAGTTAATGCGGAATGATAACGATGCAGGGCGGCCGTGGTTTGAACAGGGACAATTCACTGGGAAGACTTTCGTTCAGTATGCCGTTGGTTGGCGGGATGGGTGCCATGCGCATACCAAGGGTCATGGCTTGGTGTGCCTGCATAATGTCGCTTACGGCTTTGGGAACATCGTTTATGGTATGGTAGTAATAAAGTACAATGTCAATTTGGTTGGGCGAACTGTTGCTTTTATCATTCAAGGTATATTCAATGGTAGCCGTTTGCCAGCTTTTGCCGTTAAAGAAACCATCTCGCATGGTTTTTTGTAAGTTGATTTGCCCTGTTGCCGGGTCCAGCGCCAAACCTTTGTCCTTCGAAAAAAATGAAGCTGCCGGCAGCGGGTTGAACGGATCAGCATTATAGATAGGATAAACAATCGAATCGTTTGCGGCGAAGTAGTAGAATTTATCAACGTAAGTAATGCCGGAAAGCAGGATCATCGTGGAATCAACCTCGTTGTTGAGCGATTGGTATTTGATCTTATACCACATGCCGGTTTGGCTTTCGCCATCGGTCCCTTTTAAATCCATTGTGATTGCACCGGTTGTTCGGTCAATTCTTAAATTATCGGGGAAAGCCGTGTATACTCCCGTCTTGCCATTCAAAGGCATGTATGTCTTATTGGTGCTTTTTAAATAAAAAACAGAATCATCGTACTGAAGCTTTTGTGAAGGGTTGCCTTTCCGATTGCTTTCTTCGATAGTTTGCGGTTTACGGCAGGAGATAGCGATACAAAGAACGCAGCCGAACAAGAAAAGAGAAGAAATCAATCTCATATAGGAACGATAGTTTAGTGACCAAATTTAATCAAAAAAACAACGTATTCAAGCCTGGTGATTGCCGGTAAATGTTTTGACTTCAAATTTGTAACCGCAAGACTGAAAACTGTAACCACATGCTGAAAATTGGTATTATCAAAGAAGGTAAAATTCCGCCCGATAACCGGGTAGCCCTTACTCCCTCGCAATGCAAGTGGTTGCAGCAGCATTTTTCCCAATGCAAAATAACGGTACAAAAATCCGAAACACGTTGTTTTAGCGACCGTGAATACCGCATGGCCGGTGTTCAGGTGGCCGACTCATTGGAAGAATGCGATGTGCTGTTTGGGATTAAAGAGGTGCCACCACACCAGGTTATTCCCCTGAAAAAATACTTATTTTTCTCCCATACCTGCAAAAAGCAACCCCATAACCAGAAATTGTTACAAACAATTGTTGAAAGGGGATGTACACTGATTGACTATGAGTGCCTGCGCCACGGAGACGGACAGCGGATTATTGGCTTTGGTTTTTTTGCCGGTATCGTAGGGGCCCACAACGGTATCTGGGCCTATGGAAACCGTACCGGTGCGTTTTCGTTGAAACGGGTTTACCAGCAAAAAGATTTTAAATCATTAATTCATACTTACTTCGGCCTGAAACTGCCTACAGTTAAAATTGCCGTAACCGGTTCGGGACGTGTGGCGCACGGTGTTTTGGAAATTATGAACCTGATGGGCATTATTGAAGTGGAAAAGGAAGATTACAGGGCAAGAGAATTTGCTTACCCGGTATATGTGCAACTGAAAGGTTCTGATTTGTACCGGCCTAAAAATGACCAGCCATATAACCGTGAGCATTTTCATCATCATCCGCAGGAATACGAATGCCTGTTTAAAGACTATGCACCCTTCACCGATATTTTAATGAACGGTGTTTTTTGGGATACTAATATTCCACGATTGTTTGAAAAAGAGGCCATTGCCGATCCTGCCTTCCGCATTCAGACCATTGCCGATATCGCCGATGATTTGAACGGTTCTGTGCCCATTAACCTCGGCGACCAGACCATTGAAGACCCGGTGTACGGTGTGGACAAAACTTCATTTGAAAAAACGCAACCTTACTTGGGCAACAGTGTAGATGTGATGGCCGTGAGCAATTTACCCAATGAATTGCCGAGAGATGCATCGAAATATTTTGGCGAGCAATTGATCAAATATGTATTGCCCGACCTATTAAGCGATGGTTCAGACATTATTGAACGGGCCACTATCGTGAAAGGAGGAAAGTTGACCGGCGCTTATGAATATTTGTGCGATTATGCAGCCGGCAGGGAAGAACTGAAGTAGGACCGATATAATTTTCTTTCAGAAGGTACCGGTTGTTTTAAAAACCAGCCGAAACACCCACGACCCAGGTGGTGTTGTGTTGCCAGTCGGCTTCTTTGTTCCAATGATAAAAGACACCGCCGTTTAAATAAAGATCGCCGATTCGAACATTGATGCGCAAAAGCTGGTTAACCAGGATGCCCGATTCGTGGTAACCATTTGCCAATGAACGGATCGTTGCATTGGCTGTTTGATTGCGATTTTGCAGCCCGCCGTAAACGAGGTTGTGTGCGATGCCCAGGTAAGGTTTGCTCCATTTTTTATCCCAGAAAAATTTATCGAAATCGTGTATGTAATAAAAGCTTGCGTACCGGTCGGAGAAAAAATCATAAGGACGCATGGTGAGGAAGCCTCCCGGCACGTAAAAGCTGATCTTGTTCGTATGAAAGCCGTTTGCTGCCAATAGAAAAGACGAAGGCAACGGTTGATGGTTCGTTGTGGTAATGAATCCGCCATCTATTCTAAAATTATCACGTCCCCAGCGGTTGGTATGATGTTTAAATGTCACCGCTGCCAGTACACGGATATAATTCGCACCGTAACTGGTTGCTGTAATGGACCCTTTTCCTACCCGCAAATAAGCAATCGGGTATCTTGTTCCAACGGTTTCGTAATAATCAAAAACAGGATAGCGTTTTTCACCATAGGCGTAACGCAGGTTAAGGCTGGCTTCTTTGGTGGTGAAAGATGGAATGAATGCGCCATTGACCGTAAAACTGTTCGGGTAAAGCGGTTGCTGCTTCCCCAATTTTACTGCCGGTCTTAATTCCCAATAACCGAAACGCAAATTGGCTGTTGCGGCATATTCTCTGGCCAGGTCAACCCTGCTCAATAGCCAGTTACCGAAGCGGTTCTGCAATTCTTCGTGCAAAATCACTTCGCCGGGGTTGTTGTAATTTTTTTGATAAGAAAACTGCAGCCAGTTCTCTTTTTTGCCATCCGGGTAAATGGTCAACGAGGCGCCGTATTTCCATTTCTTATCACGAACGCCATAGCCAGCCCAGCCACCTGCCGAATAATACCTGGAAATTTTATCGTTCGTATACAAACCCAATCCCCAGCGTGTTCCTTCATAATCATTGCTGACAAGAAGCTTGGTAACATCAACATCCAGTTTGCCAATTGGGAACCGTCCCAACGAAAGCCGGGCAAACATTGGCATCAATCGCTCCAGTTTGTGTGCAACCACAAAGCTGTCCACATACTGGTAGGTTCTTTTTTCCTTCACCGTCAAAGAATCTTTTCGCAAGGCTGCCCAGTCGTTTTCGCTTTGAACATCCATCGAATCACCCAGTTTAATCGGATGTGCTTTATCAAAGGCACGCCGCGGCAGCGGATCGAAGGAAACAGAATCAATAACGGAATGTCCGTTCAACTTTATTACAAGACCCGAATCAAGCATGTGCCGCATATTGAAATCATAATTCAACTCTTTGGGGAACCATCGGCCTTTCGTAAACGAATAAATTTGTTCGAAACGGATTTGCCGGTCAGCCGTATCATTGGCTGTTTTGGCAATGATGTGCGAGATGGCATAGCCGTTCGTGTTAATGTACACAATGCCCTGCAAGGCATTAAACGAAGCTTTGGGAGAGAAGGAGAATACGTACACGGTATCGTCGTCCACTGTTAACTCCTCTTCCAATCGAAAGCGATAACGCTGTTGCCAGCCGGCTGCAATGGGATTAATGTAATCTTTCTCTGCCAGGTTAATGAAATTACCATACACATGAAACGGCAAAACATCGGTAATCATGTTGGTGAAATAGGTTTTTTTTAAGCCGGAGAACCGTGAAGCCAAAATGGTTTCCTGTAGCTGTTGGGGGCGTTTGTAGAGGCGACGGCTGTATGTTTCGGAGAACAAAAGATATTTATCGGGACTGAAGAAGCCACTGCTGTCGTTTCGCATTCCCGAAAGGTCTGTGTGCATTTTGTAATAAATATTGCACTGGTAGAAATCGTATAATTCGGGGTTGTGCTTTCGTTTGTTTTCAACCGCGTTGTTCACAATGCGCCTGATCTTATCGTTTGCCGGTTGAATAATTACTTCGGCTAAATCAGCGGCTTTCGGTGATAAAAAAACAGTATCGCCGGGCTGCAAGTCAGTCACGGCAATTTGCTTGGGCTGGTAACCCGAATAAGAGAAAACCAATTTATTTACGGATTCCGGCACAGCTATCGTAAACCGTCCGTTGATGTCGGAAAGAACTGCTTTCTTATTGCTTGCCTGCACGGTGGCAAAAGGCAACACTTGTTTGTTCAGGCTATCGGCTACAACACCACTCACGTTCGGTTGGGCAAAAGCGGCGGTAAAGAAGAAAGCATTCAGCAGGACGAAAAGAAATCTCATGCAGTTTTCATTGTAGCAAAATTTCACAATCGGTACAAAATAGAAAGATTTCTTTTTGCGGAAAAGAAATCTTTTATACACCGGAACGAAACATTAAGCCCGAAAAGAGATAATGCCGTTGACATTATCCTTCTTCTGTTCCTTCGGCAACACGAATGTAATAGCCATTGATATCAATAAATGCAAACTCTCGCAATCCATAAGGGTGTGTTTGCAAACCGGCTGCAAATGCAATGCCCTTGTTTTTGAATTCTGTGTAGATAGCGTCTATGTCGTCAACAAACCACAGCAAAGGGAGACGATGATTTTTGTTATTTATATCGTTGGTAAAATCTTCATCTTCTGCAAAAAGAAGGCGTAAGTTGTCTCTGCCAATGCCACCGTCTTTGCCGCCGAATGTCCATTCATTGGTAAAGCCAAGTTTGTTGCGATAGTAGGCAAATGTTTCCTGTAAGTTTTTTACGGGAAGATGCGGCATAGGCTTCAGAAATTTCTTTGGTTTGGTTAAGGTTTCCACCGTGTTCATGGCAACTAATTTTTATCCCTAAAATACAACAATTGGTTAACTGAATGTTGCCTGGGCATTCTTATCATAAATGCTGTGCGTTGCAATGCTGAACCAATGTTTTCCTCGACGAATCTGTAAAGTGAACAGGATGCATTGGAGAAAGCGAAAAGAGAGGTACTGCTTCACATGTTAACAGTTGTAAAATTTATATTTTTATCAGTAAAGCATGGCCATTTAAATTGTGAATTACAAGCCTGTCTTTTTTCTCTCTTTCCTCTTCAACCAATTTCGTAATTCCATCGCAGGCATAACAACCATAGTCATCAAAAACAACAATTCCTCCAACAATCAGCTTGTCCCATACCCAGGTCAGGCAATCTTTTGCAGACTGGTACACATCCACGTCTATATGGCACAATCCAAAACGAATCTCATTTGGAATGAGGGAAGCAGTATCATTCGGGAAAATACCTTGTAAAATTTCAAAATTTTGTACGTGTAAGCTACCCAGCAATTCTTCCACTACTTCTTTTGAAGTATCGCTGTGTTCATTGTCCTTATACAATGAATCGTTTACGCCGGCTTTGACCACACCTGTAAATGTATCGGCTAAATAAACCTTGCCGGTTCCTTTTTTTATTTGATAACGGCTCGAAAGTAAGCCGGCGGTACCTCCCCTCCAAACGCCCATTTCAATTATCGAAGCATCATTTGATATTTTGGTCACTTCACCAACCAATTTCCACAGTTCATAGCATTTATAAATGTCTACTAATGTATTTGGTTTGATTTTATTGTATATCTCTAAGAATACAGTGTCGTTTTTCCAGGGCGAAAAGTTTGCCGAAAGGATGTTTGTTTCGTAGCTGAAATCGCCAATCTGAAATTCGGTAAGCCCATTAACTTTTGTGGGTTTGTAGATGTAATAGCCTCTCTTTTCCAGCAATTCCCTTAAAAACTTTCTCATAAATTACGTTTTCAAAAATAGAAACACCAAGAGGCTTTATGCTTTGGAACTTCGTTTATTCATGGCCACGCCGAAAATGACAAACGATGTTGTTAAAGATAAAATTTTATTTTTTTGCTAATAGCATAACAGCCCTTGTCACTTGTGGAAGTATTTGTTCTCTATTACGATTAAGGTTGCAAACGTAAATGCTGTTGTTTGAATAAGCCCGGTTTCCTTTCAACTTATTGAACAAATCATTCTTACAATGCCAACAATCTTTAATCCTTTTGTTTTCGCAACAGCCTGCCTATTACCACCATCTCCCTTCCATCTTCAAACTTCACCAGCATAGAGCCGTTCTTGCCTCTAATACATTTTCCGTTTCTGCGCACGGCGCTGCAAAGCTTTTTCTTTAAAGCAACATCTGTGTTTCGGTCTCCTAAATAGAGGTAATCCATTAGTTCCGGAAAGTATAGAGATAGTCTACTGTGCCGGTCAGTTCTTTCTGCTTGTTGTAAATTTCTTCCTTCACCTTCAAACCTTTCTCGTTAAAAAGGTAGTGCCATTTTAAATAATCATCGCTGTTCTGCGGCACGGTGGTGCGTTCAACCAATTGGTTGTTGGCGGTATAATCAAACATTTGTTCGGGCAATAGGCGGGACGCTTTTTTGTTGTAGCGAACAATATCGGTCAGGCGGTTCTTGCTGTCGTAATAATAATACACCGGTTCGTCCCTAATAAAATGGCGGGTTTCCTGTTCTTCAATCACGTTGCCGGCTGCATCCAGCTTAAAATTCACAACGGTTGTGTCTTTTTTGTTCTTTACCCGCAACATGCGGCTGATGTGGTTTTGCACATTGTATTGCCAAATGTGTTCGTCGGTTTGCAAACTGGCTAAGCTATCGCCATACGAGTTGAGAATAGACGTTAGCAAACCTGCACTGTTGTAATTGTACGTGGTGGTATTGACGTTACTGCCCGACGAATCAACCGTTTTAACAGGCCTTCCTGTTGCATCAAACCAGGTAGTGAGATAAGAAGTATTTAGGAAACCGGTATTTGTGATGGTGCGCAAGGTTTTTTGCTCCGGCGAAAATTCCTGCTGAATGGAAAGGTTGTTCAACGGCATATTGTTAATGGTATAGCTCTTCAACACTACGGATTTCACTTTGTTCTTTTGGTAATTTCTAATCAGCTCTGTGCTTTCCCGGGTGCCGATAATGTCTTTGTAATAATACTGGGAAGATGCAGCCAGCGTGAACATGCAGGCAAGGACAGCGAACAATGTTTTCATTCAGATATTGTTTGCTTCAAAAATAACCTATCAATACAAGCCAGCAGCGGCTTGTTCGGTGAAGTGGGATTTTTGCCCTTATTTTAAGAAAAATTTTGCGTGAGCCATCAACCACAACGAAAGGAAAAGAACTGTTTAAACTGCGGCACGGAGGTCATTGGCCGGTTTTGCCATGTTTGCGGGCAGGAGAACATTGTCACGCACCAAAACTTTTGGTCCATGACCAAACATTTTGTTTTCGACATACTGCACTTCGATGGCAAGTTCTTTCACACCCTGCTTTATGTTTTTACCAAACCTGGTTTCGTACCAAAACAATACGTGCAGGGCAAAAGAATGAGTTATCTCGATCCGATACGCATGTATCTTTTTACATCGGCTGTTTTTTTCCTTATCTTTTTTTCCATCATCTCACCACGTGTTGGGAAAATACCAAGGGAAGCGAAACTTACAAATAAAGAACGCATTGAATTGGTCAATGATTGGCAAAGGGATTTGGATAAAAATCCGCATGACACTGCCTTACAAAGAAAGATTGCTCTCGTAAGGGATACATCAAAGCCGGTCAAAATTGAATGGCTGCAAAAAGCCGAAGGGCCAATTACGGTTTCATTTGGTGGAAAAAAATACAGTTCATTGCGGCAGTACGATTCCATTCAATCTGCACTACCGGAAAAAGAAAAAGATGGTTGGATTGCGGGTCGGATAGTTCGGCAGTCGTTGCGGGTCAAACAGAAATATGGGGAAAGCGAAGAAGGTGCAAAAGGGTGGATCGAAGCTTATCTCCATAGGATGCCTTATGTTTTGTTTGTGTCATTGCCATTTTTCGCACTGATTTTAAAACTGCTCTATACCCGCCGGAAAAACTTCTTTTACAGCGACCACGCTGTTTTTACACTGTACCATTACATTTTCAGTTTTATTTTATTGCTGCTGATTTTTGGCTGCAAGGGATTGAATAAATGGACTGACTGGAAAATTTTCGATATACTCCTGATACCACTTTTTCTTTCGTGGCCAATATACCTCTATCTGGAGATGAAGAATTTCTACCAACAAGGCTGGGCTAAAACCTTGGGCAAATTTTTGATATTGATTTTTCTAGGGCTGGTCATCACCGTTCTGCTTTTTATTTTGTTTGCAATATTCGCCATCTTTCAAGTTTAAGTATGAATACATCCGGAGAAGCTTTTGAACGATTAATAAGTATTATGAACGATCTGCGGGAGAAATGCCCCTGGGATAAAAAACAAACCATTCAGTCGTTGCGGCAAATGACGTTGGAGGAAACGTATGAGTTGGCCGATTCTATAACGGAAGAAGATTGGAAGGGGATCAAAGAAGAATTGGGTGACCTTCTTTTGCACATTGTGTTTTATACAAAAATCGCCTCGGAGCAGCAGCAGTTTACAATGGAAGACGTGATCAAAGGCATTTGCGATAAACTCATTGCACGGCATCCGCATATTTACGGTGACGTGAAAGTTGCCAATGACGAAGACGTGAAACGCAATTGGGAAAAGTTGAAGATGAAAGAAGGCAAGGAATCAGTTCTGTCCGGCGTGCCGAAAACATTGCCTGCTTTAGTAAAAGCGATGCGCCTGCAGGAAAAAGCAAAGCAGGTGGGCTTTGAATGGGAGAACAAAGAACAGGTGTGGGAAAAAGTAAAAGAAGAAGAAAAAGAAATGCAGGAAGCCATGGCAGCCAACGATGCGCAAAAGATAGAGGAGGAGTTTGGCGACCTGCTTTTTTCGCTGGTGAACTTTGCACGGTTTTTGAACGTTGACGCCGAGAACGCTTTGGAAGTTACCAATAAGAAATTCATCAGGCGTTTTACCCGGATGGAGCAAAAGGCCTTATCGTCCGGCAAGCCACTTTCGGAAATGACCCTGGAAGAAATGGACGCCATCTGGGACCAAATCAAACGACAAAGCGATTGAAATTATTCCGCCTCCATAGCCGCCGCATGCCCAAACGCAGCCTTCTCTTTTTTGCGATTGTTCTCCTATTGCTTTCACTTGTTAGCAATTGGTTCTTTAAACTTGGCCCATCGGTGGCCTACCAGCAAAAGCAACTGCAACGCTACATTCGCCACCAGCAGCAGGATGCGCAGGAATTGCTAAAGGACACTGTGTTGCTGCGCAAGTTGGTCTTGCAGGCAGAGTCGCAAAAAGAGTTTGACAAAATAGCCGGCAAGAAGTATGGGTTTTTTGTCTTTGCTGAAACCATCTCCGATTCGGCTGACATGCTTTTCTGGAACAACCAGAAAATGATTCCGCGGCTGAGTTCTTCGTACACCGATAGCCTTTACTTTACACAGTTATCGAACGGCTATTACGTGGTGCAGCGATCACAGGTATTTTTGTCCGGCATGAGCAACCGGATGATGGCCTATGTGCTGATACCGGTGTTGTATAAATATTATGTGGAAACAGAAAATTCGCTCACCGAGTTTGCACACGATAGGGATGCCATCAAAAAAATTGCACTTACTGCACAACCAACCGAGTATCCTGTTCAATCGGCTGAAGGCAAGACCTTGTTCCATGTAAAGCAGGCTTCCTACAGCATCAGCAACACCGACACGCTGACCATCGTGTTGCGTTTTGCGGCTTTGGTTTTGTTGTTGATTGCACTGCACTTGCTGAGCCGGCAGATTCATATAAAATACGGCGCAGTAAAAGCCATTTTATTTTTAAGTGCTTGTTTGATTTTCTTGCGTGGCTTTTTATTTTTTTTCCCCGAAGTATTGGCCTTGCGACAGTTTGAACTCTTCAATCCTACCGTTTATGGTTCGGATAAAATCAATCGTTCGCTGGGCGATTTGCTGATCAGCGCTGTTTTTTTAAGCTGGATTATTTTGTTTGCCTGGAATTATCTTGGCCCCATCAGGCGGTTGCCCTCTTTTTTAAAGGGAAAGGGCATCATCGTTGCCGGGGTAATGGGAATTTTTGGGTTGGTCTTTATTTCTTTTCAATTAGCCAACGTCGTACACGGTCTTGTTGCCGATTCAAAAATTTCGTTCGAGGTAACCGATTTTTTCAACCTCCGCATTTACACTGTTTTTAGTTTTATTGTACTGGCTTTGCTTTCGTTGAGCTATTATTATTTTTCACGCTTGCTTTTCCGCTTTGTTTTGTTGGCTTTTCCCAACCTTGTTCATTTATACTTTGTGATTGCCGTTGTGGGCTTGTTTTTGTTAACGGTCCAGGGGAGTTATGCCAGTGTGCTGTTTCATTTGCCGGTGCTCATTTGGCTTGTGTTATTCACGTTGTTGCTAACGCAGGAACAATTTATCATCAACCGTTTTCGCATTACCTATGCAGGCATCCTCTTTTGGATGTTTGTGTTTTCGGTTTCGCTGTCGCTTCTGATCATGCAAGGCAACCGGGAGCGGGAGCAAGGGGAGCGAAAGAGTTATGCCGAGAAATTAGAAGAATTGACAGAGCCTTCGAAAGAAAAAACATTGCTCATTGCCTTGAGTTACCTTGACAGTAATTTTTTAAAGGCCAATTTTCACCGCTTTTACACCGAGCCGGAAAATAGCTTGCTGCGAGACAGCATCGTTACCGCCAGCAATGCACCGGGTTACAAACGGTCGTATAATACCTCGATATTTATTTTCGATTCGCTCAATCAGTCAGTACACAACGAAGAGAAAACATCGTATGTGGAGCTGAATAGTCTTTTCACGGCACGAAGCAAACCAACGCCGACACCGGATTTGTTTTATTACGAAACCTCTTTCGATCAATTTGTTTATATTATCAAACGGGAAGTGTTCAATGACAACAACACGTTGAAAGGAACGCTTTTTATACAGGCAACACCAAAGCAATTCCAGAATACAGAAGCGTTGTACCCCGAGATTTTCAAGGCCAACAAACGCAGCGATGAAAAGCTGACCTATTCATACGCTGTTTACAAGAATAACAAACTACGGCAATATTCCAGTCAGTATTCATTTCCGGTTGTGTTGCATGAAAAAGACATACCCGCCGGAGAATTTGTGAATAACTCCAAAGACGATTACGATGAATTGTGGTTCAAGGCGAGTAATCAAAAAATTATTATTGTCGCCAAGAAAAAAGACTCCCTGCTTGAAGGCATTACGCTGTTCTCCTATTTGTTTTGCGCTTTCCTCCTGATGGTGGGTTTTATTCGCTTGCTGCGGCTGATCGCCAGCCTTGCCAAAACATGGCCGCAGATAAATCTTTTTTCCCAGCTCAATATTCGTTCGCAGATACAGGGTACCATCATTTTTATTACCGTGCTTTCTTTTGTGGTGATTGGGATTGCTACCATTTCCTTTTTTATTACCCGTTCCAACCGTAACAACACCGAACGTTTGATTCTTACGGCAAATCGTACCATGAGCGAATTGAAAAAGCGGATGAAGGAAAACAACCTAATGCATACCCCGATTGATTTCTCAGACACAACGGTAATAAGGCATTTGCGGCGATTGGTGGATGAAATTGCCGAAGTGCATGGCGAAATTGCAAATGTTTATGATTTGCACGGTACGCTGAAGGTAACATCGGACGAACTGATTTATCGGAAAGGCGTACTAAGCATGAAGATGGAGCCCACCGGTTATTTCTACATGAATAATTTGCACGAAGCTCAACTGGTGCAGCGGGAGAGATTTGGCGATTTGGAATATTCAAGCATCTATACAGCCATCCGCAACGAGAACGGCGATACCTATGCTTATCTGAACATCCCTTCGTTCACCTCGCAACTGGAATTGAACCAGGAGATCTCGAATTTAATTGTTACCATCATCAACCTGAATGCCTTCATTGTTTTGTTGGCCAGTGTGATTGCCCTGTTCATCACCAATCGCATTACCCGTTCGTTCTCGGTGATTGCCGATAAAATGAAAGCCATTACGCTGGGCCGGACAAACGAAGAAATTGTCTGGAACAAGAGCGACGAAATAGGCGAGTTGGTAAAACAATACAACAAAATGGTCCGCCAGTTGGAGGCCAGTGCAGAAGCCCTGGCAAAAAGCGAAAGGGAAGGTGCATGGCGTGAAATGGCACGGCAAGTGGCACACGAGATCAAAAACCCGTTGACACCAATGAAGCTGAGTATTCAATACCTCCAAAAAGCCATTCAGAACAACCAGCCAAATGTGCAAGCCCTCACAACCAATGTTGCCAATACACTGATTGAACAGATAGACCATCTTTCGAAAATTGCTTCCGACTTTTCGCAGTTTGCCAACATCGGCAACAAACGGATTGCAGAAATTGATTTGCACGATGTGCTCGGGTCGTTGATTGATTTATATGCCTCCAACCCGAAAGTGGCAATGACATGGAACACGTTGCCCGGCGATGCCAAAATGAAGGCTGATAAAACACACATGAACCGGCTGTTCACCAATCTGCTCACAAATGCCGTTGATGCCTGTTCGGAGAGAAAGAAGTGCGTGGTAACCATTTCCGAAGAAAAAATTAATCATACCATTGTTGTTTCCATCTCGGATAACGGTGATGGAATTCCGCTGGAAATGCAATCGAAAATTTTCACACCCAACTTTACCACAAAAACATCGGGTACAGGTTTGGGACTTGCGATGTGCAAAGGCATTGTGGAGCAAGCCGGCGGCAACATTTGGTTTCAAACCAAAGAAGGAGAGGGAACAACGTTCTTTGTACAGTTGCCGTTGATGGCGTAGATGTTCACAGGTTTTCTTGTTATCGTACTAAGGTTAGAAACTACTTTTTATTTGCACTTCGTTTATGAACCTCAAACTTCTAAACAAGCGAACTATTTGTCTAAGCTTTTCTTTCTTTTTGTCTCCTGTAAAAAGTTTTCAAATTCTTCTAAACCAAACGAACTTAAATTCTTGGATGCAGGCAATGCGCCTTTCTGTGCCACCAGGGTCCCGTATTTCACATTTGGAAATTCGTCAAGAGAATGTGCATCCGGATTAATTGACAACAACACATTTTTTTCCAGCGCATACTCAATCCATCGCCAATCCATGTCCAAACGGCTTGGCGAAGCATTGATTTCAATGACAACGTTGTTATCAGCACATGCATCAATGATGGTCTGGTGATGAACCGGATAACCTTTGCGTTTTAACAAAAGCCTTCCCGTCATGTGTCCAAGAATAGTGGTGTAGGGGTTGGTGATGGCACCCAGCAAACGCTGCATGGCTTTTTCTTCGTCCATGTCCAAATTGCTGTGAATAGATGTTATTACGAGATCAAAAGAGGCAAGAATTTTATTTTCATAATCCAACGAACCGTCGGCCAAAATATCGCATTCGATGCTTTTGAAAATTTTAAAAGGATGAAATTTTTTGTTGAGGGTGTCAATGTGCTTGTGTTGCTCTTTTATTTTTTGTTCGGAAAGGCCGTTGGCATAATAAGCAGCTTTGGAATGATCGGAAATAACCAAGTATTCAAAACCAAGCTGAATTAATTCTTCTGCCATTTCTTCGATGGTGTAAGCACCGTCGCTCCAATTACTGTGCGAATGAATCAGGCCTTTGATATCGCTGGTTTGAATGATGTTGCTGAACGATTCTTTCATTGCTTTTTCAATAACGCTTCCTCTTTCCCGCAGGTAAGCCGGGATGAAGTTTATATTGGCAGCTTCGAAGATGGCCTCCTCCGACATTGCGGTGTTGGTTTTGTTAACAGCATCAAAAGCCTCTAAAAATTCTTCGCTGCCACTTGTTTCAAAAAGTTTTTGTGCAAAACTTTTTTCATCGGCCAGGTAAAAATGAAGCTGCAAACCTTCTTCGAGTTGGATCATCAATAAAAAATTATTGTCTGTTGTGACGCTGACATTCTCTTTGAGTAAAAATTTCTTCAATTCTTCTTTTGCAACTGTGGTAACCCATTCCAGTTTGCCGATGACTTCCATCTGTCTTCTGAATGCACCTGTGATGTGATGTTGATTTTGTGGAAATCGTGTTTGTAACTTTTGTTGGAATGCGCTGACAAAATCTTCCACATGCTTGTACAACAACTGTCCTTTGCTCTTTTGTACAAATTCAATAGACTCCAAAATCTTCTGTTCTGTCTTTTCGCCAAAGCCTTTCTTTTGTGCAATGCGATTTTCGCGGCAAGCTTGTTCCAGTTCGTCAATCGTTTCAATGTTCATTTCTTTCCAAAGAGTATGAATTTTTTTCGGCCCGAGGCCTTTGATGTTCATCATCTCCAACACACCTTCAGGGGTTTGTTGAATAGCTTCCTGCAACGCCGGCATCTCTCCGGTTTGAAGAAGTTCGATTATTTTTTTGCCAACGCTTTCACCAATGCCTTTGATACTGAAAATTTTTTCCGGGGGCAAACCGGCTAAAGGTTTTGGAAGTTTCTCAATTGTGAATGCCGCACTGGAATAGCTTTTTGCTTTGAAAGGATTCTCACCATGAATCTCCATTAGTTTGGCTAACAGCGATAACTGGTCGGCAATTGCGTAGTTGTCCATAGCAGATAGAAAGAAAGAGTTTGTTGAATAACTTTCTTGCAGTTGAAGTGTGCCACGCAACAACAGTTCAATGGTAGTACTGGTGCCGGTAACAGAAATAGTCAACTAAGAAATCAAAGAATGCTTGCAAGATACAAATGAAACATTGACTTCAACTTCTTTGTCATCTGGTGGGAAGGCATAAAAAAGTCCCGGAGAACCGGGACTTGTATAAATTTTAAAGTGCTGCAATTATTTGCCGCCACCTTTTGAACCACCTTTAGAGGAGGCTTTTTTAGCTCCGCCTTTTTTAGCGGCACCTTTCTTAGCGCCACCTTTTGAACTTGCTTTTTTAGCTCCGCCTTTTTTAGCGGCACCTTTCTTAGCGCCACCTTTTGAACTTGCTTTTTTAGCTCCGCCTTTTTTAGCGGCACCTTTCTTAGCAGCGCCTTTCGAAGAGGCTTTTTTTGCTGTTGCCATGTTGTTTTGAATTTAATGGTTAGTAAAAAAATAACAGTAGTAAAATTAAAAACAAAATTTTAACTACCAAACATTTTTACTCAACCATCATACCAAACTTACGCATTGGCTTCAGCAGGGATCACAGAAACAAATGTTCTGTCTTGTCTTCCTTTTCTGAATTCAACAACACCATCAGCAATGGCAAACAATGTAAAGTCTTTGCCAACACTTACATTTTTACCGGGATGATATTGTGTGCCACGCTGCCGAACAATGATATTGCCGGCAATAGCAGGTTGACCACCAAAAATTTTTACACCCAAACGTTTGCTGTTTGAGTCACGGCCATTCTTTACGGAACCTTCACCTTTTTTATGTGCCATGGTTGAATGAGTTTATAGTTTTTAGTTTACAGTTTTTAGTTGTGTACAGCTTTTATGTACTTCAAGCAAAAACAATTAAGCGATATCGCTGATCTTGATTTTTGTGTACTGTGTGCGGTGACCTTTTTTCTTGCGGAAACCTTTGCGGCGTTTTTGCTTGTAAGCAATGACTTTGTCGCCTTGCACATGGTCAAGGATTTCGGCGGTGATTTTCACACCACTGTTGCTAAAGGTCAGGTTACCATTGGCATCAGCCATCACCACATCCGAAAATTCAACTTTGGCGCCGGTGTCGCCACTGATTTTGGGGACATATAACGTCTGGTCTTTTTCGACCTTGAATTGCTTGCCGGCTATTTTTACAATTGCGAACATAACGGTTCAAAAATTAGGTGGGCGAAGGTAAGGCAATTGAAGCAAAAGGCAAAAGCCAAAAAGAAAAACTTGCTGAAGAATACCCGATTTCCCGGTCAATACAAATAATTTTCACAATGTTCTAACCTTCTGCGGTTGTTGTTGCACAACGGTAGTAGCGGTAATCATAGGTTTTTGAATTTTTACTTTTGCCTTTTTACTTTTCCGTAGGTTTGTGCCCCTTTTTGCTTGCCATGAAGATTAAATCGTTTCTTGCAAAGCCTTTCGCCTCGTATATATACAGTAAGATCCGCAAAGGAATGGCTACTGCCTTGTCGGACCAGGATGCTATTCTAAAGGACTTGTTAACAAAAGGTAAAACGACAGAGTTCGGAAAAGAGCATAAACTGGATACTGTAAACGACTATGCAGGCTTTCAGCAAGCCGTTCCCGTTCGCGACTATGAAGGGTTTAAATCATACATTGAAAAAATTAAAGAAGGCAAGCACAATATCTTGTGGAAAGGCAAACCAATTTATCTCGCAAAAACATCGGGAACAACCAGTGGCGTAAAATACATTCCGATTTCAAAAGATTCGATTGCGAATCACATCAACACGGCCCGCAATGCTTTGCTGTGCTACATGGCGGAGACAGGCAATACGGCATTTGCCGATGGTAAGATGATTTTTTTATCGGGTTCTCCGGAACTGGAACGAATTGCCGGCATACCCACCGGAAGGTTAAGTGGCATTGTGAACCATCACATTCCATCCTACTTGCGAAAGAACCAGTTGCCTTCGTACCAAACCAATTGCATTGAAGATTGGGAAACCAAACTGGATGCAATTGTTGGCGAAACCATAAACCAGGATATGACCTTGATTAGTGGCATTCCCCCCTGGGTGCAAATGTATTTTGACAGGTTGCAGGAGAAGAGCGGAAAGAACATCGGCGAGTTGTTTCCGAACTTTTCGGTGATGGTGCATGGCGGCGTGGCCTTTGAACCTTACAAAGCAAAACTTTTGCAAAGCGTTGACAGAAAAATAGACACGATTGAAACCTTTCCGGCATCGGAAGGCTTTTTTGCATTTCAGGATTCGCAAAAGGCAGAAGGTCTTTTATTAAATACCGATAGCGGAATCTTTTTCGAGTTTGTTCCGGCCGCAGAAATCTTCAACGAAAATCCAACACGCCTTTCCCTGCACGATGTGAAAGTGGGAGAGAACTATGCATTAATCGTAAACAACAATGCAGGTTTGTGGGGATACAACATTGGTGATACCGTCAAGTTTGTTAGTGTTAACCCTTATCGCCTTGTCGTAACCGGACGCACCAAACATTACATATCTGCATTCGGCGAACATGTGATTGCGGAAGAAGTGGAACAAAGTTTGCTAAAAGCAGCCGCAGAAGAAAATATCCGCATCACTGAATTTACCGTAGCGCCCCTGGTGCAACAAGGCGGCGGGAAAAGCTATCATGAATGGTTTATTGAATTTGAAAGGGAGCCAGGCAACATAGAAGCCTTTGCCTTGAAAGTAGACAACAACCTTCGCGAAAAGAATATTTACTACGATGATCTAATTCGTGGAAACATTTTACAACCGCTAAGAATTTCAGTGGTGCAGAAGAACGGATTTGTCGAGTACATGAAATCCATCGGCAAGTTGGGTGGGCAGAACAAAGTACCCCGCTTAAGCAACGACCGGAAGATTGCCGCCGAATTAAAGAAATGGACCAAGCAATTGACAACACCTTAATTAATGTTTACTTTGTAAAGCAAGATTCTCTTGCTGCCATCCACCATGAGTAATTCCATTCCCGTAAAACGCATTGCCATTTTTGGTTCCACTGGTTCCATTGGTACGCAAGCCCTGGAAGTTATTGAGCAAAACAGCGATAAGTTTTCTGTTGAAGTGCTTACGTGTAACAACAACGAAAGCCTGTTAATTGAACAGGCTTTAAAATTTCAACCCAACATTGTTGTTGTCACCAATACCGGTAAATATGCTGTTGTAAAAGAGGCATTGAAGAATACGGATACAAAAGTTTTTGCCGGCGAAAAGGCGTTGGAAGAAGTAGCCTCTTTGGACATTTATGATTTGATGCTGGCCGCGATTGTTGGCTATGCCGGGCTGAAACCCACACTGAATGCTGTAAAAGCCGGTAAGACGGTGGCGCTGGCAAACAAAGAAACGTTGGTGGTGGCCGGCGATATTGTGATGCGGACAGCCTATGAAAAAAGAGTGCCCATCATTCCGGTAGATTCCGAGCACTCGGCGATTTTTCAATGCCTTGTGGGTGAAGTTCGCAACCCGATTGAAAAGATTATTTTGACCGCATCCGGCGGACCGTTCTTTGGGAAGAAGCCAAACTTCCTTGTCAACGTGAAGAGGGACCATGCCTTGCAACACCCTAACTGGAACATGGGTGCAAAGATCAGTGTTGACTCGGCCACGCTTATGAACAAAGGTTTGGAAATGATTGAAGCCCGCTGGCTTTTTAATTTGCAACCCGACCAGATAGAAGTGTTGGTTCACCAGCAAAGCATCATTCACTCGATGGTGCAGTTCCAGGACGGCAGTATCAAGGCGCAAATGGGCTTGCCCGATATGCGCCTGCCCATTCAATATGCTTTGGCGTTTCCCAAACGAATCCCGAACGATTTTCCGCGGACTGATTTTAAAAAAATTCGCAACCTTACGTTCGAAGAACCGGATGTAAGGACCTTTCGCAACCTGGCTTTGGCGATGGAAGCCTTGAACAAAGGCGGCAATCTTCCTTGTATCCTGAACGCTGCAAACGAGATTGCTGTTTATGCTTTTTTACGCAACCGCATTGGCTTTTTGGATATGACCGATGTTATTGAAGAAACCATGCAAAGAGTTTCATTCCTGCAAAATCCTACCCTGGATGATTACCTGGAAAGCGATGCCGAAGCCAGGCTTTTTGCTTCCGATTTAATAAAACTTTAATGACTGCGTCCACCCCTCTTCATGAGCGGGCTTAGAATTCTACCTTCCTATTGTTATCTTGCAGCCTCAAAAAATTTGAATGTTGATGTTTGTGTGGCCTGCAACAAATAAGCTTTTCATTGTTTGTTGCGCCTGTGGCGACGAAGGCGCCATCGCACACTTCAACGTTCACAACTTCGATCAACATTATGACATTACTTGCCGTTAACTGGTCTTCTTTATTAGCGAACATCGGTCAATTTATTCTGGCCTTTTCCATATTGGTTGTGCTTCACGAGATGGGACATTTCTTAACCGCTAAATGGTTTGGCTGCCGCGTAGAAAAGTTCTACCTTTTTTTCAATCCGTGGTTTTCCTTATGGAAAACAAAAAAAGGGGAAACCGAATACGGTATTGGATGGGTTCCGCTGGGGGGCTATGTAAAAATTTCGGGCATGATTGACGAAAGCATGGACAAAGAGCAAATGAAGCAACCACCAAAACCCTATGAATTTCGTGCAAAGCCGGCCTGGCAGCGTTTAATTATAATGTTGGGCGGCGTAATTGTGAATTTTATTTTAGCGCTGGTACTCTTTGCCATGATCTTGTTTGTGTGGGGCGAAGAAAAGCTGCCAATGAAAAATGTGCAATATGGTTTATATGCCGATTCGCTTGGAAAAGCGGCCGGCTTTAAAGACGGTGATAAAATTGTTGCAGTTAACAACCAGCCCATAAAATATTTTGACGACTTGCCGCTCACGATTGGTTTGCATGACCGTTCAACAGTACAAATTATTCGCAACGGCAGGGATACCGCTATTTTATTGCCGGAAGGGTTTATTTCGAGTATGACCAAAAGCCAGCGGCAGGGTTTTGTATTGCCCCGCTTTCCGGTGATTGTTGACAGTGTTGTGCCAAGCATAAAATATATTGGTGGTCAATTGCAAAAAGGCGACAGGCTGGTATCAATCAACGGGCAACCGTTTCAGTATTACGCCGAGTTTCAAAACATCAAAAAACAATTTGCCAACCAGCCTGCGGCCTTGGGTGTATTGCGTGGAAACGATACCGTGAACGTAAAAGTGCAATTGCAGGATGATGGCAGCGTAGGCTTTATTTCAAAAGATGCGGTTCAATTATTAGGATCGGAAAGAAAAGAATATTCATTTTTCGAATCCATACCAGCCGGTATCAATTACGGAATTGAAAAACTGGGTCAATACATGACCGGTATCCGTTTGTTGTTCACGTCAAAAGAACACAAGGTCCGTGATAACCTGGGGAGTTTGATCTCGATTGGTAAAACTTTTGGGGGCGTTTGGATCTGGCAACGCTTTTGGACGTTAACGGCTATGTTTTCTATCATTCTTGCCTTTATGAACATTCTGCCCATTCCGGCCCTGGATGGTGGTCATGCGCTGTTTACCATTTACGAAATGATCACAGGCCGCAAGCCCAGCGATAAGTTTATGGAGTATGCACAAATGGTGGGTATGGCGCTGTTGTTAGGCCTAATGTTGTATGCGTTTGGTTTGGATATTTGGCGGCTGTTTCGGAAATAATGCATTCTTCTTTTAAGAAACTCTAAAGCTATTTTGCCACCGATAAATGGTAAATTTGTAGTCTGTTTTTCAAGATTTGAAGTACGTTCAAACAACTTTAAACGAAAAACGATGAACTTAAAACTCTTTCGGGGGTGTTTGGTTTTGACAGCATCGATCTTTGAAAGTGTAAGCATGCAGTGCGTTGTGTAATTAGCACTTAAATCTGAATACCCAAACTATAAATGGCAATACTCAGTATGCCATGGCTGCCTAATCAGTGATTACGTAGTCATTCGGGCCGCCGCACAGGTTCTGTCTCTTTCCATGTGCCGCCGCCGACTCAAAACAAACAGAGACTGCTGCAACTGAAGGCTGTGACGGTTGCTTAAGACCATACAGCTAAGAAATGAATTGGTTGGCCTTTTCCCTGCTCATTTCCGACAAGCAATAAAAGGATAAGCATGTAGAAAGCTTTTGGATGTCATGTTTGGACACGAGTTCGACTCTCGTCACCTCCACCTGAACGGACAACTCTAATTTTTGAAAGGGTTGTCCGTTTTTCTTTGCCCTGAAACCCTTGTTTGTGGCGGCTATCAGCAGAACGGCTTCATTGATTTTAGGTGTTCGGTATTCTTTTTCAAATATGCATTATGGGTAGAGCCTTGACTATCCAATTCTGCTTGCGCTTTTCCCGTTCAGTTGTATACTGTGCCTTGCTCTCGCATGACAAGCAGCATCAATGACTTTATCCATTAAATTATCATCTGGTGCTTCCAACCTATTTTGCACGTGCTTAATATCTGCTTGTACGTTGGCTTAGAATACGCAACAAAAGCTCAATAAAAGTAATGTAGCTGAGGTAACAAAAATTCGCTTTTCCTCCTTTGCTCTGTGCGAAAACCTAAAATCCATTGCTCTTCAGCCACTCATAAAACTGCGGGAACTCATCACGCCAGGTAGGTTCGTTGTGATGACCCTCGGCACGAATGTGTGATTTAAGCTTTGCTTTTGAGTTCTGATTTAGTATTTCAAAAACAGAAAGCATATCGGGTACCATTCGTTCGCTTTCCATTTGTCCGGCATAGAAATAAAGCAGTCCTTTTAGTTTGCGGGCTCGTTTGGTTGCATAGTCTTTTAGTTGCGGCACAATCCAAAATGCGGGTGAAAAAACGCCGGCTGCACCAAACTTGTTTGGGTATTTTAGAATTGCGTAAAACGAAATTAATCCGCCCATCGAACTACCGGAGATGGCAGTGAACTTTGCGCTTTTCTTTGTGCGGTAGTGATTGTTGATGTAGGGCATAAGGGTTTGCACAATGAAATCAACATATGCATCGCCTTCTGCCTTTCCATATTTTTCCATGTCAAAGGGTGAATATTCATTGATGCGCTTTTCGCCACCGTTATCAATGGCAACAACGATGGTTTCGCCGTATGTTATACTGAGTGTATCCAAAGCTTCATCAACGCCCCATTCGCCATAAGCCGAGGTAGCGGCGTCGAAAACATTTTGCCCGTCGTGCATGTAGAGCACAGGATATTTTTTCCTTGAGTTAGTGTATGATTCCGGCAAATAAATCCACACCCGGCGGTGACGGTTAAGTTGCGGCATGTAAAAAGCTGTGTCTAATATGTGTACATTTTTCGAAGCCGTTGTTTCTTTCGGCTTGCGGGGAAAATGACTGGCCCAGTGATCAATTTCAATTTCTATATCGGTATCGCCTTCCACATTCGTCATTCTATTGTTCGTAGGAAAACCGCCATCGCCTGACTCGACGCCTTCCCAACTGCCAAGTGTAAACTTGTATTCATACATGCCTTTGGGTAAGTCAAGCGTCATGCCATTTTTCCCCGTGCTGGCTACATAAAAATACCTCTTGTCGTGAGGATTCCAATTGTTGAATGAACCGGCTAAAAAAATCGTATCGGTTTGTTTGTGATAAAAAGGCAAACGCTTAAAACGAAATTGCACTTTGTATTGCGACCACACGATGAGGGCAAACAATAAAAGTGCAACCAAACAAAAGCCTTTCTTCATGGTGAACTATTTCACCGAAGGTAAATATTGTTTGATCTGTTGATGAATGAAAGCGCTTAACGGCACCAAAGGCAACCGCAAATGATTTTGGATCACACCCAATTCGCTCAACACAGCTTTCACACCGGCCGGATTGTTTTCAGCAAACAACAACTCATAACCTTGCAGCAATTTGTTATTCAGGCTTCTTGCCGTAACATAATCATTGTTCAATGCGGCCAATACCATTCTTGAAAAGTCACGGGGAAAGCAGTTGGCCGCAACACTAATAACACCGTCAAAGCCACAGGCAATTTGCGCCAGTGCCAGGTTATCATCGCCGCTTACCACCATAAATTCCTGTGGCTTGTCGCGAAGAATTTGCATGCACTGCGCCATGTTGCCGCTGGCTTCTTTGATACCGGCAATGTTGCTTACTTCATTTGCCAGCCGCACAGTGGTTGATGCCGCAATGTTGCTACCGGTGCGTCCCGGAACATTGTACAAAATAATCGGCTTTGCCGTGGTGGATGCGATGGTTTTGTAATGTTGAAAAAGACCTTCCTGCGAGGGTTTGCTGTAATAGGGACTGACTGATAAAAGTGCAGTTGCTTTGTCAACAGGGAAAGTCTCAATGTCTTTGATAATGGCTTGCGTGTTGTTGCCGCCAAGACCAATCACTACCGGCACACGGCCTGCAACGGCAGTGAAAGTAGCCTGCACAATGTCCAACTTTTCTTCTCTGCTTAATGTCGGTGTTTCGCCGGTTGTACCAAGCGTTACAACGTATTGCACGCCGTCTTCAATCACAAATTGAATCAGTGCCTGCAGCGCATCAAAATCAATGCTCTTGTCTTCTTTAAATGGTGTTACCAATGCCACTCCCGTGCCTCTTAATATTTCACGCAGCATAAACGAAATAATGTTTGTGGTTTGTAGTTTGTTGTTTGTGGTTACGAATTGCCAATTGCTTATTGCCCGTTGGTCATCTCTTCATCATTCGTTATTCCCTGTTCTATTGCTCGATATTCTTCCGGTCTTTCTTCCCAGAAGCCCATCTTGCTGAATTTTTCAATTCGGGTATTAATCCTTTCCTCTGGTTGCATGCCTTTTAATTCATTTAGCGTTTTTACCAGATGCTCTTTCAGAATTTGTGCGGCTTCGTCATAATCCCAATGCGCACCGCCGGCTGGTTCGGGAATAATGTCATCAACCAAACCAAAGCTCCTCATGTGATCTGCTGTTAAGCGCAATTGTTCTGCGGCCACTTCTTTTTTATCCCAGCTTCGCCAGAGAATGGATGAACAACTTTCGGGAGAGATAACCGTGTACCAGGTATTCTCCATCATATAGACTCTGTCGCCAACACCGATGCCCAATGCACCACCCGATGCACCTTCGCCAATGATAACGCAGATCACCGGCACTTTCAGGCGAATCATTTCATAGATGTTTCGTGCAATGGCTTCTCCCTGTCCACGTTCTTCTGCTTCTAAACCCGGATAGGCGCCCGGCGTATCAATGAGGGTAACAATTGGCTTGTTGAATTTTTCGGCAAGCTTCATCAGGCGCAAGGCCTTGCGATAACCTTCGGGATTGGCCATTCCAAAATTGCGGAACTGCCGTGTTTTGGTGTTGATGCCTTTTTGTTGCCCGATGAACATTACGGTTTGCCCTTCCAGCATGGCAAAGCCGCCTACCATTGCCTTGTCGTCCTTCACATTCCTGTCGCCAAAAAGCTCCACAAAATTGGTTGTCATTTTTTCGATGTACTTCAATGTATAAGGCCTGTCGGGATGACGGCTCAACTGCACTTTTTGCCACGAGGTGAGGCTTTGCGTCAGTTCCCTTCTTCGCTCTAAGATTTGCGCTTCCAGCTTTGCAATCATTTCGGTGTAGTCAATCTTCTTGCTCTCCGAAGCGTGCCGCAGCTTTTCAATTTCATCAATTAAATCTTTGATGGGCTTCTCAAAATCAAGGAATTGTCTGTTGGCGTTTGAAGGCATAAACAAGATTAAAAGTGGCCGTAAAAGTAAGCAGAATGTGGGAATCAATAAATCTCTAATAATCCGTATTCATTAGAGTTGTAAAGCGATTCAATAACGTCCTTGTATTTAAAAAGAATATTTTGGATAAACTGATTGCTTTGGTTACCTGTTTTTAAAAGAATAATTTTTGGTGGGAAGCCATTTACGTTTAGGAGATTTAGAAAGTCTTCATCATTCGTAACAATGATTAGATTATTTTCTCTTGCAAAGTTCCAAATTTCTGTATCCGAAGCAGGAATCGTTAAGCCAATTCTATCAACATGAAAACAATCTGTAAAGTGTTGCTTCAATTCAGCAACCAGGCGCCAGGAGAGATTGGCATCTAAAAGCAGTTTCATATCAGGCAGCTATCATTTTTATCATTGCTTCTCTGTTAGCTGCGAAAAATAATGCTGCACGGATATGCTCTTCTTTTAATGAAGGATAATCTTCAAGAATCTCTTCGTGTGTCATGCCCGAAGCCAGCCATTGCAAAATATCCACTATAGCGATACGTGTACCTTTTATGCAAGGCTTTCCAAAACGAATTTGTGGGTCAATAGAAATGAATGCGGCATATTCTTTCATGCTTAAAATTAAAAAGAACTAGCTAAATGGATGGTGTTATTCATGCCGTAATCTTCACATCTGCCGGTTGCGGCACTTTTGCACGAATCTGTCTTCTGAATAACCAAAGCTGTTTTACGTCTTCTACTTTCAAAACAACCTGCGGTGCTGCTTCTTCATTGTCAGAAATGAGTACCCACTCCGTTTCTGATTTTTTATAAAGGCGTTTAATCAGCAATTGGTCAGCCGTCAAAATTACATACACGCAAAAGTTTTTAATGTCGCTCCAGTCTTCTACAGGGACCATGGTTGCCAGTACAACATCGCCGCTGCTGAAGGTTGGCTCCATGCTTTCACCATCCACTTCAAAATAACGCCACACAGCACCAATTGGATTCACGCCGGGAGGCAAAGAGTATTGCTCCAATGTGTCAATGTAATCGGTTTGTTCAAAGCCTTTGATGTAGCCTGCTTGGGCTTTAATGCCAACCAAGGGAACAAGAAAAACAGAGGTTCCATTCTTCTCTTCCAAACGTTGCTGAAGAAATGAAACCGGTTTTGCCTTTTTTTCACTCTCATGTGAACTTTTGCCCAAAATATTCACATCGCCCCAATTGTAGCGGATTGGGTTCTCCTGAAGGTACTTTTGGAGTAAGCCGGCTGTGCGTTTCGACACTTTCATTTTGCCGCTTTCCATTTTATTCACGACTTCTCTCGTAATGCCGAGTTTTCTGGCAAAATCAGTTTGGCTAAGGCCTGATAACTCTCTGATTTCTAAAACGTTGTAAGACTCAAACATAGCGTTAAGTTTTTGTCAATAAAACTGTGAATTATTTGTGGATAATGTGAATTTTTCTTATCTTTAATGTTCACAAATCTAAGAAAAAAATTCACAACTCCAAAGTCATGAAAAATACAAGAAGAGAATTCAGCTTTCACTTTCCGCTTAAACACAAAGTGGTGCGTGATTTAAAGATTGTAACGGAGCATGTAGGTGACCTGGAAGTAGAAGGTGTTGGATATTTTAATCCATCGGCGTCTGTGCTTGACATCTTCGATCGTTATGGTGTTGACATTGATTTTGTGAAATGGAACGGCGCCGACATTAAGCCTGTGTTGGAAGTTACGGGCGGCATGGATGACATCATCGAAGCTTCCATTCGCTACTTCGCCCAATCTTTCGAAAACGAAATGAACAAGGCTGCATAAGCTATCAGCAGTCAGCTATGAGCTTCTGATGGCTGAAAGCTGACAACTGATAGCTCTTAACATCAAGTACGATTAAAACACGATAAAAATGCAAATTAGAAAAGCAACAAGAAAGAAAGCAAAAATCCGCCTCGGCCTCTCGGCTGTTTCGGGCGGCGGTAAAACCTACAGCGCCATCTTAATTGCCAAAGGTCTTTGCGGCGATTTGGGCAAAGTAGCGGTGATTGATACCGAAAACGGAAGTGCCGATTTGTATGCACACCTTGGCGATTACAATGTGCTTCCTTTAACTGCGCCTTTCACACCGGAACGTTACATTGAAGCAATTCGTGCCTGTGAAAAAGCAGGAATGGAAGTGATCATTGTTGACTCCATCTCGCATGAATGGGACGGCAAAGGTGGCTGTTTGGAGATCGTAGAGCAATTGGGCGGGAGATATCAGGACTGGGCGAAAGTTACGCCTCGCCATCAGGCTTTTTTGGAAGCGATTTTACACAGCCCCTGTCACATCATCACAACTGTTCGTCGCAAGCAGGATTATGAAATGGTGAAAGACGGCAATGGTAAAATTAAAGTTGAAAAGGGCGGACTGAGAGAAATTACAAGAGAAGGTTTTGAATACGAATTGACCATCAACCTTGAATTGGATACGAATCATAACGCAACAGCATCAAAAGACAGAACCGGAATTTTCATGGGCAAACCAGCCTTTGTTCCTTCTGAAAAAACAGGTGAAATCGTAGCGCAGTGGTGTGAACAAGGAGAAGAGCAATTTGGTGTGATTAAGCCCGGAAGCGATTGGTACCAAAAAGTTGAAGATTGTTCAACACATAAAGAGTTGGTGGAATTGTATCACAAGAACAAAGTAGAAATAGATACCAATCCGCTTTTGCAACAATTAATTGCGAACCGCAGAAATCAAATCAATGGCAAGACACTCAATGCAGCTTGATGCAATGGTAGCAGAAGCGCCATTGCCGGTGATTAAAGAAGGATTGACGAAAAAGCAAATCGCTGATTTAGCTGATGAATCGGTAGGAAGCGTTTTGGAAGAAGGCAATGTTTTTCAGGTGGCTGAAGCCATTGCAGCGATGGAAGAATTTGTAAAAACTGTGCGCAAAGATGAACGCTATATTCAATTTCTTCGGGATGAATTAGCAAAACATCACGGCCGCCTGATAACAGCCTCCGGAGCAAAGATTGAAATGTGTGAGGCCGGCGTTCATTACGATTATTCGGCCAATTCAGAATGGCGGGAGTTGGAAGAACAAAAGCGAATCCTTGAATTAAAGAAGAAAGAACTGGAAGACAAGCTCCGCCTTCTACAACCCGGTCGCATTGCTGTTGACCCGGAAACCGGCGAAGTGCTGGAAGGACCGCAAAAGAAATCAAAATCTACTTACCGAATAACCCTGGCAAGATGACAAAGACAATTTATCAGGAATGCGCGGACATCGTAAAAGAACTGGTAGGCAATGAATACCTGTATTTTGACAATGCTGTAGAAGTAAAAATCACGCCGCATAGTTTTCCCTTCAATGCTTGGGCGGTGTGCGTGAGCCCAAAAGATGAACTCTATGTAATGGATAGTGATGAGCAATGGCACAAGGTGGAATTGGAAGACTATAATGCAGCATTGGTCATCGGAAGTTTGTATCAACGCCTTCAGTTGATGCGCATTCAATATGCAAAAGCATCGTGAGTTGATTATTTGATTATTGAATTATTAATTATTGGTGAGAAAGTTTTTTATACCGAAAGGTGAATAATCAGTAATGAATAATTGCATCACGAGAAAAGGAGAAACAAAATGAATATTGATAATATTATAAAAATGGAAGGGCAAACAGCGCCGGCTATCAAAAGAAAACCCGGTAAGCGCTTTGTTCGTTCGTTGGAATACGAAGTAATTGCCAACCTGGCAATGAATCAATTTGCCAAGGGCGATGCGATTGCTTTCGACAAGCTGCTATCCATTCCACTGGAAGAACGCATTCCCGGCTTAATTGAGAACTATGGCCTGCGACGGGCTCACAGGCTGATTAAGATGGTGTTGCAGGAATTCTGCTTCAGCGTTCCGCTGCCGAAAAGCGCCAAGCTTTCCGAAACAAAAACAGCTGCAGTTGCCTGCGATTTAATTCTTTCGGCTTACGAAGACCAGCTAAGCATGGAAGATTTGATCGTCTTCTTCGAAAGAGCCAAAGAGGGGAAATACGGAAAGTTCAAAACCGTGTTGACGCATTTTGTCATCATGCAAAAACTGGATCAATACAGAAAAGAACGTGCAGACGCTTATCAAAAGCTGTTAGCAGAACAGCAGGCTCGTATTAAAAAGATGAGCGATGTTCCCCGTATCGGTGAGCCCAAAGCCATTGGTGAACTCTTTCAACAAGCTGAGGTCATTGATCTGACAAGGCGAAAAAGCGGCTAACAATTGCTTGGCTCAGGGAACGAGAATCGTTCCTTTTTTTATGTAGAACCTTCTCAATTTTTTTACAGTAAAAACCATTTTTGTTTTGGTAAAAAAGAAAACACCCCTATTTTTGCCACCCCAACCGAAAAGGATCGGTAGTTCAGTTGGTTAGAATGCCGCCCTGTCACGGCGGAGGTCGCGGGTTCGAGTCCCGTCCGGTCCGCAGAAAATTATATAAATGCCTTGTAAATCAATAATTTACAAGGCATTTATCATTTCGGGGTAAACATAAAATAAACACTTGCTTAGAATTTATCAACTGCACTGTATAGCCCCTTTTTGCTTGCTTTGCTTCAAAGTTTAGTGATTGATAAAGTGGTGAGGCTGCGCTGTAATATATTCTATAGCTGCATCTTTTAATTTCCGGTGCATCAAAGTCAGCTTTGTAAAGAGAGCTGCTGGGATAGTGTGTTTCATGCAGAAACAGTGTATGCATTGTTTTGGGCCGAACGGTGTCAAGATACTGCTATTGTTACTGCTGGATCCTTTTTTTTGTTTTACCTTGTCTGAAAAACGATTAGCGATGTGCAGAGGCTGAAGTTATTCCACTACTAAACACGGAAACATCCTGCGTTTTAACCTGCAACGGATTGACTGATTCTAAGTGTATTTCTGTGGTCCCCTGGAACCTAAATCTTCGGGAGGGATCGTTGCTCATTCGTTATTTACACTTGCAAAATTCCTAAATAGTGATAAACCGGCGAACCGGTTTCACTTTTAATCGTTTTGGTTCATTTTAAGAATCGCCCTAAGATAGAATTTGATTCTCAACCCACGGTACGCCGCAGTCAATTTTGCTAACGGTATTTAATGGGCGAGAAGGGGCAAGTCAGTACTCTACAACAAGGCGTGGTAATCTCAAAGAGTCGTTTATCATAGCACAAGCCCAAACCATTTGTTTAAAATATTTCAGTGGCTGTTATTGGAAGTATTTTCTTTTAAGATTTGAATACCTTGTCATTGCAAAATGTAATGTTTTGAACGAAATACCATTCATCAAAGAGTTTCCATATGCGCAAAATCAACTTGTATAAGCACATTTTTCGAGCAATTGCAACGAGCTATCGAAAATATTATCAATTCGCGATGACGCAAAAGACAAGTTCTTTTTTGCTAACGGAAATAACTTTTGACTGTAGTTTCAACAATTTGAATAATTAAATTAAAAATTATAAACCATGGTTTCAGGACATAATTTTATTGGATTTGAAAATAAAGCTTCAGGCGATAAAAAATTACATGCGTTCAGCACAGTATCAAAAAATAATTTGCCCGGCGAATTTTCGATCGCTACAGAAAATGAAATCCAGGAAGCTGTTGCAAAAGCAACGGCAGCTTTTGAAATTTACCGGCAAACATCGTTTGCAGAAAGGGCCGAATTTTTAGATGCGGTTGCAGATGAAATTATGCAATTGGGTGATGAATTAATTCAACGGGCACACTTAGAAACAGGTTTGCCCGAAGCCCGCATAACCGGAGAACGTGGCCGTACGGTTGGACAACTAAAATTGTTTGCGGCGCTGTTGCGTGAAGGTTCTTTTGTGGAAGCCATCATTGACACGGCTCTACCTGAACGCAAACCTTTACCTCGTTCTGATCTGCGGCGAATGATGCTTCCCATTGGCCCTGTTCTTTCCAGCACAGTGGGATCCGAAGCTTGGAATTCACGTGACTTGAAGTCGCGGC